>TARA_R110001583_G_scaffold26142_2_pt1 | contig 18736 bp, 16 predicted proteins | sample TARA_R110001583 | Tara Oceans TARA_R110001583 (sample SAMEA4398432) | marine metagenome | biome: Polar Biome; feature: [MES] marine water layer (ENVO:01000295) within the mesopelagic zone...; material: water (ENVO:00002006), including particulate matter (ENVO:01000060) such as...... | reverse complement strand
ATTTGCAACCTTGGAATTAACTAAAACTATTGATAAAGTTATTGATCGTTTTAAAGTATTAATAAAAGGGAAAGATAAAGCTGGTGAATTTTACAGAAAAAACTTTGCGGCAATGTTTGGTTATGTTCAAAATAGAATTCCTGAAATTTCAGATGAATTATACCGATTAGATGACGCCATGAAAGCTGGTTTTGGTTGGGAACATGGTCCTTTCCAAATTTGGGATGCCATTGGTGTTGAAAAAGGTATTGAATTAATGCAAGCCGAAAACATTCCTGTTGCCAGTTGGATAACTGATATGCTTGCAAGTAAAAACACCTCATTTTATTCAGTAAAAGATGGAGCTAAATACTTCTATGATGTTGCTTCAAAAAAACAAGAAAAAATCCCTGGTCAAGATAGTTTTATCATTCTTGACAATATTAGGGAAGCAAAAACAATTTGGTCAAATGCTGGTGCTTCTATTCAACATTTAGGAAATGGAGTTTTAAATGTAGAATTCCAATCTAAAATGAATACGCTTGGAGGTGAAGTTTTGCAAGCAATTAATAAAGGAATTGATTTAGCAGAAACAGAATACGACGCAGTAATACTTGGTAATCAAGCTGCCAATTTTACCGTAGGAGCTAATTTAGGAATGGTTTTTATGATGGCCGTTGAACAGGAATATGATGAACTTAATTTCTCAGTTAAATATTTTCAAGATACCGTAATGCGCCTGCGTTACTCATCTTGCCCTACTATAATTACACCTCACGGATATACTTTTGGTGGTGGGTGCGAATTAAGTATGCACGCCGACAAAGTAATTGCAGCTGCTGAAACCTATATTGGTTTGGTTGAATTTGGAGTTGGAATTATTCCTGGTGGAGCAGGATCAAAAGAAATGACTTTAAGAGCTTCTGAAGGTTTATTAAAAGACGATGTAAAATTAAATAAACTTCGAGATTACTTTATAAACGTTGCAATGGCAAGAGTGGCAACTTCTGCACACGAAGCTTATGATTTAGGTTTCTTTAAAGAGCATAAAGATATTGTTATTGTAAATAAAGATCGTCAAATAGCAACTGCTAAAAGGCATGCTATTCAAATGCTGGAAGATGGTTACACACAGCCTGTTCCTAAAAAAGTATTGGTTTATGGCCAACAAGCATTAGGAATGTTTTTGGTTGGTACAGATAGTTTAGAGAAAGGACATTATGCATCTGAACACGATAAAAAAATAGCAAATAAATTAGGTTATGTTATGGCTGGTGGAGATTTATCTGAACCTACATTGGTTTCAGAACAATATTTATTAGATATTGAACGTGAGGCTTTTATGAGTTTATGTACAGAACGTAAAACATTGGAGCGTATAGAGCATATGTTAAAAACAGGGAAACCGTTACGCAATTAAGTTGAAAAGTTGAAAGCCAAAAAGTTTAAAAGTTAGGCGGTGGTTGAGCAAAGTCGAAACCTCTTAATAAAAATTTACTAAAAACTAACAACCAAAAACAACAACTAAAAAACTAGAATACATGAAAACAGCATATATAATACAAGGATATAGAACAGCGGTTGGGAAAGCTCCAAAAGGAGTTTTTAGGTTTAAAAGACCCGATGAATTGGCTGCTGAAACAATTGAGTATCTATTAAAAGATTTTCCACAATTAGACAAAAAAAGAATTGATGATGTAATGGTTGGAAATGCCATGCCTGAAGCTGAACAAGGTTTAAATATGGGGAGGTTAATTTCGTTAATGGGATTAAAAATTGATGATGTTCCAGGAATGACTGTGAACAGATATTGTGCTTCAGGATTAGAAACTGTTAGTATTGCAGTTGCTAAAATTCAATCTGGAATGGCAGATTGTATTATTGCAGGTGGCGTGGAGAGTATGAGTTACATTCCAATGGGAGGTTATCGTCCGGTTCCAAATTACAAATCGGCCAAAGAAGGTCACGAAGATTATTATTGGGGAATGGGTTTAACTGCAGAAGCTGTTGCAAAACAATTTAAAGTTTCTCGTGCTGATCAAGATGAGTTTTCTTTTAAATCTCATATGAAGGCTTTAAAAGCTCAAGGTGAAGGAAAATTTGAGGATGATATTGTTCCAATAACAGTTGAAAATATCTTTTTAGACGAAAACGGAAAGAAGCAAACTAAAAATTACACTGTTTCTGCTGATGAAGGTCCAAGAAAAGGTACCTCTTTAGAAGCATTGGCAAAATTACGTCCAGTTTTTGCTGCTGATGGAAGTGTTACAGCCGGAAATTCATCTCAAATGAGCGATGGAGCTGCATTTTTATTAGTAATGAGTGAAGAAATGGTAAAAGAATTAAATATTGAGCCAATTGCTCGTATGGTATCTTTTGCAGCTGTAGGTGTTGAACCTCGCATTATGGGGATTGGCCCTGTAAAAGCAATTCCGAAAGCTTTAAAACAAGCAAATTTAACGCTGAATGACATCGATTTAATTGAACTAAATGAAGCTTTTGCCTCACAGTCTTTAGCTGTTATGAGACAACTTGGCATTAATCAGGATATTGTAAATGTTAATGGAGGTGCTATTGCTTTAGGTCATCCGCTCGGTTGCACTGGCGCAAAACTTTCAGTACAGTTATTTAACGAAATGCGCAGACGTAAAAATAAATATGGTATTGTAACTATGTGTGTTGGTACTGGACAAGGCGCTGCAGGAGTTTACGAATTATTAAAATAGATCAAAAGAAAAAAGAGAATAGATAATAGATAATAGATAACTTAGATTTTTATAGTTTAATGAATAATAGAACTCGACATAATTACAAGAACTTAAAAATTTGGAAATTAGGATTAGAAGTTTCAAATGATATCTCTGATATTTTACTTGAATTTCCTAAACATGAAATGTACGATTTAAGTTCTCAATTAAGTAGATGTTCTATTTCAATACCAAGCAATATTGCTGAAGGTTCATCTAGAACAAATAAATCTTTTTCTCATTTCTTAGATATTTCTCTTGGTTCCTCATTTGAACTAGGAACGCAATTACTAGTGGCATACCACAGAAAGTATATAACTAAATTAATATTAACAACATTAGAAGGTAAAATTGAAGAATTTCAAAAAATGACTCTGGGTTTTCAAAATGTTTTAAAAACAAACTAAAACCTTGTCTATTTTCTTTAATCTATTTTCTTTAATCTAAAAATTAAAATGGCAACAATAAAAGGAGGAGAATTCCTAATCAAAGAAATTAAATCAGAAGATATTTTTGTTTCAGAAGAATTTAATGAAGAACAAAAAATGATGAAAGAAGCGGTTAAAGAATTTATTGACCGTGAAGTTTGGCCTCATAAAGAACGTTTCGAAAATAAAGATTACGCTTTAACTGAAGAAGTAATGCGTAAAGCTGGAGAAATGGGCTTTTTAGGAGTATCTATCCCTGAACAATATGGCGGAATTGGAATGGGATTTGTTTCTACCATGTTAGTTACTGATTATATTTCATCAGCAACTGGCTCTGTTGGAACTGCATACGGTGCACATACAGGTATTGGAACTATGCCAATATTTTTATATGGAACCGAAGCACAAAAACAAAAATATTTACCTCTTTTAACATCTGGGGAAAAATTTGGAGCGTATTGTTTAACAGAACCAGGAGCTGGTAGTGATGCAAATTCAGGAAAAACTACTGCTCAATTAACGGCAGATGGTAAACATTATAAAATTAACGGACAAAAAATGTGGATTTCAAACGCAGGTTTTGCTGAGATTTTTATTGTTTTTGCTCGAATTAAAGAGGATAAAAATATCACCGCATTTATCTTGGAATTTGATAAAAACAATCCAAATGGTGTAACTTTAGGTGAAGAAGAAAAAAAATTAGGTATTACTTCTTCATCAACTCGACAAGTATTTTTTAATGATACTTTAGTGCCTGTTGAAAATATGCTATCTGAAAGAGGAAAAGGTTTTAAAATTGCCTTAAATTCTTTAAATGTTGGTCGTATTAAATTAGGAGCGGCCTGTTTAGATGCAAGTAGAAGAATTATTACTGAGTCTGTTAATTATGGAAATGAACGTATCCAATTTAAAACGGCAATATCTAATTTTGGTGCTATTCAGAAAAAATATGCTGAAATGAGTGCTAAAACTTTTGCTCTTGATGCTGGTTGCTACAGATCAGCTAAAGATATACAAAATATGATTGATGCAGGTTTGGCAGAAGGAAAATCACATCAAGATGCTGAATTAGATGCATTTCAAGAATATGCAATAGAATGTGCTATTATTAAGGTGTTTGGTTCTGAGGTTTCTCAATTTGTTTCGGATGAAGGTATTCAAATTTTTGGAGGAATGGGCTTTTCAAAAGACACACCAATGGAAAGTGCCTGGAGAGATGCTCGTATAACAAGAATTTATGAAGGAACCAATGAAATTAATAGGCTTTTAACTGTTGGAATGTTGCTTAAAAAAGCAATGAAAGGTGAAATTGATCTAATAACTCCAGCTACGGAAGTTGGAAATAGTTTAATGGGAATTCCATCTTTTGATACTCCTGATTTTTCTGAAGTTTTATCAGAAGAAAAGGATATGATTTCAAAACTAAAAAAAGCTTTTTTAATGATTGCGGGTAAAGCCGTTCAAACTTATGGAATGGATTTAGAAAGTCATCAACAATTAATTTTAGCTGCTGCAGAAATTATGATTGAAGTTTATATGGCGGAATCGGCTATTTTAAAAGCTGAAAAAGTTACTAAACTTACATCAGAAAAAGCGGCTGAATGCCAAATAGCTATGGCTAAATTAAACTTGTTTAATGCAGTTGAAAAAGCGGGAAGTATGGGTAAAGAAGCAATTTTATACTTTGCTGAAGGTGATGAACAACGTATGATGCTCATGGGCTTAAAACGATTTACAAAATATGTAAACAATCCTAATCCAATTGCATTAAGAAAAGTGATTGCTGCAAAAGTAATTGCTGAAAATAACTATTGTTTTTAATTTAATTCAATCAATTTAATATTCAATCAATTCAATTACAATTAAAAAGCTGCAACATAAAGTTGCAGCTTTTTTCATTCTTTTTTTAAATTTAGAACTATTTTTTTTGTAACTTTAATAGAGCGTTGAATAATCTCTTTCGCCCCAATTGTTAAATCATTAAATACTTCAATTATGAAAAAAAACATTGGAATCTGGATCGACACAAAACAAGCTGTAGTTATTAAATTGTCGGAAAATAATCCTCATTCAATTAAAAAAATTGAATCTAATATTGAAACTAGAGAACGTATTGAAGGGGAATCTAAAAAATATGGAAGATTTGGAGGGCAATATATAACTTATGAAAAAAATAGGTTAAATAAAAAAAACGAACAAATCAATAATTTTTTTAAAGAGCTTTTAAAAGAAGTTGAAAACTGCAACGCTGTTGTATTATTTGGACCGGCAAAAATGAAAAAGTTACTAGGAAAAGAAATTAAAAATAACATGCAGTTTTCTAAAAAACTTTTAGGAGTTCATAATTCTGAATCACTTACTGAAAATCAAATGATTGCTTGGGTAAATGATTATTATAAAAAATAAATTCGCCATAACATCCTGCTTGCTGGCACAATTTTAGCATTCGTTAAATTAATAGTATATTTAAAACTTAAATCTATTAAATTTATCTTATGAAATTAAAAATAACATTAGTATCTTTTTTTGTGTTTATTAGTGGATTTATATCTGCCCAAAATTCGGTTATAGACGAATTAAAGACTTCAAAAGGAATTTTAAAAATTGAACCTATTTTACATGGTAGTTTGGTTTTAACGCATAATAATAAAACAATTTATGTAGATCCTTATGGAGGTGCAAAATTGTACGAAGGACAAAAATCACCCGATATTATTTTAATTACGGATATTCATGGAGATCATTTAGATCAAAAAACATTGGATGCAATTGACACTTCAAAAACCATATTTATTGTACCACAAGCAGTTGCCGATAAATTACCTGAAAAATATGCTTCAAAAATTATTGTTCTAAATAATGGGCAAGGTGTACACAGATTGGATTATTTTATTCAAGCCATACCAATGTATAATTTACCAGAAGAGGAAAATATGAAGCATCCTAAAGGAAGAGGAAATGGATATGTTTTAAATATTTCAAATAAACGAATATATATTTCTGGAGATACCGAGGATATTGTTGAAATGAGAATGCTAAGTGATATTGATATTGCTTTTGTTTGTATGAATTTACCTTATACCATGGATATAAACCAAGCTGCAAATGCTGTTTTAGAATTTAAACCAACAATTGTATACCCATATCATTATAGAGGAAGTGAAGGGTTTAGTGATATTAATGAATTTAAAAAATTAGTCAACCAAGAAAACCCTAATATTGAAGTTCGTTTAAAAGATTGGTATCCTAACAATTAAATTTATCGAAATTTACTACTATTAAAAATTATTAAGGTTCAACTACAATTATTCAGTTTTTTCAAGTCATAAAAACCAATAAAATGAAATTTCTATCTAAAATATTCTATTTTTCAATACTTACTGCAATCTATAGTTGTACCAATACCAACCAAGTTTTAGACGCTGAAAACACTATTAATTCTAAAGATTTAGAAAAACATATTATTGCACTTGCATCTGATGAGTTTCAAGGTAGAAAACCTTTTACAATTGGAGAAGAAAAGGCTACGAAATATATTGCTAATGAATTTAAAAAAATGGGGATTGAAGGAGCATATGATGGCAATTATTTTCAAGAAGTACCTTTAATTGGTTTAAATTTTACACCAGATAATAGCATTGATATTAATACCAAACAAGGATTATTAACCTTAAACAACACCATAGATTTTATTGCAAAATCACCACTTGTTAAAGATGCTGTTGAAATAAAAGATGCTGAAATTATTTTTGCCGGTTATGGAATTGTTGCACCAGAATATAACTGGAATGATTATAAAAATATAGATGTTAAAGATAAAATTGTGCTTGTTTTGGTAAATGATCCTGGATTTGCAACTCAAAACAATGCTCTTTTTAAGGGAAACTCTATGACTTATTATGGAAGATGGGCCTACAAATATGAAGAAGCAGCAAGACAAGGTGCTAAAGGTATTTTTGTAATACATTCAACAAAACCTGCTGGATATGGATGGCAAGTATTAACAAATACTTCAAGCTCTGGAATGGCAACTCCAGAAAACGACCAAAATCCTAAAAAATGTGCTGTAGAAGGCTGGATAACAGATATAGCTTGTAAAAAGCTATTTGAAAAATCAGATTTAAATTTTGATGAATTTATTAAAAAAGCTGAAACTTCAAACTTTGAAGCGGTAAGCCTAAATTGTAACTTAAATTTAACCATTAGAACAGCATTAACATTTCAAAATAGTAAAAACGTAGTTGGAATTATTAAAGGATCTAAACATCCTGATGAATGTATTGTTTATAGTGCTCATTGGGATCATTTTGGTATTGGACCAAAGCATAATGGGGATTCAATTTACAATGGCGCAATGGACAATGGAACCGCATTAGCAGCTATGTTAGAAACTGCAAAGGCCTTTTCTAATTTAGCAGTAAAACCTGAACGTTCCATTGTATTTATATCTGTAACTGCTGAAGAAACGGGTATGTTTGGATCTAAATATTATGTAGAAAACGGAATTTTTCCTCCAGAAAAAACTGTTGCAAACTTAAATTATGAATTATTGCTTCCAATGGGAAAAATGAAAGATGTAACTATTACTGGATTTGGGCAATCGGAATTAGATACATATGTTGAAGCTGCCGCAAAAGAACAAGATAGATATATTATTGAAGAACCCTTTCCTGAAAATGGTATGTATTTTAGATCAGATCACTTTAGTTTTGCAAAAAAAGGAATTCCTTCTTTGTTTATAAAAGGATGGCAAGACAGTAGAGAAAAAGGAAAGGGTTGGGCTAAACTTCAAATTAATAATTACTGGGATAATGCATATCACAAACCCGCAGATGAATACGATCCTGCTACTACTAATTTGGAAGGTTGTGTTGAAGATGCTAAACTATTTTTTAAAATTGGATACAAATTAGCGAATGAAAGTAGTTTTCCAAAATGGAGTGATAAATCAGAGTTTAAAGCCATTCGTGAAAAATCTTTGGTAAATTAGCGTTCTAACAATTCTTTTCCAATTGCACAATTTAAACATAACTGCTTACTACAATATTCGTTTTTTAATTGCAGTAAAGCTTGTGTTTTAAATGCATTGGAGCTTTTAATTTTTAGTGCTTCAAAATTTGAAATAATAGAATTCTTCTCAGGTTTAATTTGTTCTAAAATTAAATATATTGAGCTAAAATCACTTTTTCCTAAACTTTTCAAATACACAAATTTTAATGGAATTATAGTATTTATTAAAAGTAAGTCTACAAATGATTTAGTTAACTTTTTAGTACTTTTTTTAGAAGTAGTTTCAAATGTATAATGCGTTTCCCAAAAAGGCAACGTTGAAACTTCAAATAACTTATAAAATTGATCAAGTGATTCAGTTTCAATTATTTTTGAAAATAACAATTGATTTTTATTAAATAAAACTGCTAATTGAGACAATCTAATAGTTGGGAAATTATTTGGCCGTAACCTAAAATAGTGTACTTGTCCTTTTGAAATTGAATCTAACTTAAATTTAACTTTTAGATAATCATATTCTTGTTTCAATTTATTAAAATAAACAGATTCACTATCAAAAGAGAGCAATCCTGCTTGTCCAAAAAACAACGCTTCTAATTGTTCTAAATTATTTGACACTTTTCTAACTATTGAAAAATCAAACGAGTTTGCAAAATTTAAAAAAGCCTCCCCATTTACTTTTAAACCAAAACTTTTAGCTAATAAAATAAACAAAGTTGCTTCCCAATTATTTAAATTAGAAATAAGTACATTATTTATAAATAATGATTTTTGCTCTAATCTTTCAAAATAAAGACGTTCTAGCCAATTTTCAAGTACAAAAGAATCAATAGATTTAATATCTTTTTCACAATTAATCCAATTACTATTTTTTCTAAATAGTTCCTCGTAATTATTTAATAATATTTTAGATATGTAATTTTTCAATTCTAACGTTGCAATTGCTTCATTATTGTTTCTATAAATTTCAACATCATGTTCCCAAACAACGTGCAATATTACAGAATCATAATTCTCATCAATTTCGTGGTTATGTGCATACCAATCGGACGATTTTATATGTATCTCAACATTTCCTGCCCAAATTTGATTATTAATTACAATTTTCGCATTAAAAAAATCGGGGCCCGAGTTTAAATTTTCTAACCCATTTGAAATAATCTGAAGTTCTTCTCCTGAGGTTGTAACCATATTATTAGATGAAAACAGTTTTAGTTTCCATATAAAATGAAGTAAATTTTCTTTCATAGCATTTTTTAACTTTCTAAATGTAAAAATTTACTTTTAGTTATAAAAATTGAATCGCTAATTTCTCTTTTTTAAGTATTTTTAAATTATTTTTGTCAACAAAAATAGATACAAATGGATATTATTAATAGTTTAAAATGGAGGTATGCTACAAAAAAATTTAACCCCTCTAAAAAACTAACTAATGAAAAAATTGAAATACTAAAAAATGCCTTTAATTTAACTGCAACTTCCTTTGGGCTTCAACCTGTAAAATTGATTATAATTTGCAATAAAGAATTACAAGAAAAATTTGTTGAACATTCTTACTATCAACGTCAAGTTGCCGATGCCTCTCACCTACTTGTTTTGTGTATAAAAAATGACACTACAACTACTGATGTTAATGCTTATTTCGATTTAGAAAAACAAATTAGAAATGTTGATGAGGAAGTAATTTCAAGTTTTAGAAATCAACTCGTTGATATGTATAAAAACAAATCTCTTGAAGAAAAACAACTTTCTGCCATATATCAAGCTTATATTATTTTAGGAAATTTAATGACTGTTTGTGCAGTTGAGAAAATTGACAACTGCCCAATGGAAGGATTTGTACCTCAAAAAGTTGACGAATTATTAAACTTAAAAACCTTAAATTTGAAATCAGTTTTAATGCTTCCTGTTGGCTATAGAGCCGAAGATGATATTATGAGTGGAATGAAAAAAGTTCGCAAACCATTAAGTGAAACAATAATAGAAATAAATTAAGTTATGAATAAAAATATACGAGAAATAGAACCTACTGTTATTTGGAATAATTTTGCCGATTTAAATGCCGTTCCAAGAGGCTCTAAAAAAGAGGAAAAAGTAATTCAATTTATGGTAGATTTTGGTAACAAATTAAAACTTAAAACTATAGTTGATCCTGTTGGCAACGTTATTATAAAAAAACCTGCTTCAAAAGGAATGGAAAACCGTAAAACTATTGTAATGCAATCGCATTTAGATATGGTTCATCAAAAAAATTCTGATACAGTTTTCGATTTTAATACTGAAGGAATTAAAATGAAAATTGAAGGTGATTGGGTAAAAGCTGAAGGAACAACCCTTGGAGCCGATAATGGCTTGGGAGTTGCAGCAATTATGAGTGTTTTGGCTTCAAAAGATATAAAGCACCCAGCAATTGAAGCTTTATTTACCATTGATGAAGAAACTGGTATGACGGGTGCAATGGGCTTGCAAGCAGGTTATTTAGATGGTGAAATATTATTAAATTTAGATACTGAAGAAGATGACGAAATTGACATAGGTTGTGCAGGAGGTATAGATATAACAGCAACAAATACTTATAATGAAGTAAATTCACCCTCAAATTGTACAGGTTATACAATAGCTGTAATTGGGTTAAATGGTGGACATTCTGGAATGGATATTCATAAAGGATTGGGAAATGCTAATAAAATTATGAATCGTATTTTGTATGAAGTGCAAGATTATATTCGTATTTCAGAAATAAATGGAGGTAGTTTAAGAAATGCCATTCCACGAGAAAGTTTTAGTATTATTTCTGTTTACAATTCCGCAAAAGATACTTTTTTAAAGAAAACTAAAAAGGTAATTAAAGAAATAAAAACAGAATTTAAAACCGTTGATCCTCAATTAGAAATTCAAATAACTGAAACTTCAAATCCAGTAAAGGTTATGACAACAATTAGTCAATCAACCCTTTTAAAAGTTCTTTATGCTGCTCATAATGGAGTTTATAGAATGAGTAATGATATGGCGAATTTAGTGGAAACTTCTAATAATATTGCACGTGTTATTGTTAAAAATGAAGTAACCGAAATTTTATGTTTAACTAGATCATCTGTAGAATCATCAAAAAATGATTTAGCAAACATGTTAAAAGCTACGTTTGAAATGGCAGGCTATACTGTTAATTTATCAGGTTCTTATCCTGGTTGGAAACCAAATGTAGATTCATCTATATTAAATGTTTTATCAGATCATTATAAAAAATTATTTAAGGAAGAAGCTAAAGTTGTAGCTTGTCATGCAGGTTTAGAATGTGGGATTTTAGGAACTAATTATCCAGAAATGGATATGATTTCTTTTGGACCAACAATACAAGGAGCTCATTCTCCAGATGAAAGAGCAAGCATAAAATCATGTCAAAAATTTTGGAAATTTTTACTTACAATTCTGGAAAATATTCCCTTAAAAAAGTAATAAAAAACAAAAGCGATTGAAAATTCAATCGCTTTTGTTTTTTATATGTTTGTTAACATTATTCCCTTTTAAAAACCATAATTAATTGTATTTTTACATCTTAAAATAATTCTTTAATCTTTTATGGGAAAAATTATTGCAGTCGCCAATCAAAAAGGAGGAGTTGGTAAAACTACAACGACAATTAATTTAGCTGCCGCTTTAGGTGTGTTAGAAAAAAAAGTTTTGTTAATTGATGCCGATCCTCAAGCAAATGCCTCATCTGGTCTTGGAATTGTAGTTGAAGATGTTGAAATTGGAACCTACCAATTATTGGAACATGCTGCAACTGCAAAAGAAGCAATTTTAAAATCGAATTCGCCAAATGTTGATATCATTCCTGCTCATATAGATTTAGTAGCAATAGAAATTGAGTTAGTTGATAAAGTTAACCGAGAGTACATGCTTAAAGAAGTTCTAAAAGATATTAAAGATGAGTATGACTATATTTTAATTGATTGCGCTCCTTCACTTGGGCTTATTACTTTAAATGCCTTGGTAGCAGCAAATTCTGTAATTATTCCTATTCAATGTGAGTATTTTGCTTTAGAAGGATTGGGAAAGTTATTAAATACAATAAAAAGTATTCAAAAAATACACAACGCGGAATTAGATATTGAAGGCTTATTGCTCACCATGTACGATTCTCGATTAAGACTATCTAATCAAGTTGTAGAAGAAGTAAAAAAACATTTTCAGGATATGGTTTTTAAAACTATCATTCAAAGAAACGTTCGCTTAAGTGAAGCTCCAAGTTTTGGAGAAAGTATTATAGCATATGACGCTACTAGTAAAGGAGCCGTAAATTATATTAACTTAGCGCATGAAATTTTAAAACAACATAGTAAGAATGGCAAAAGCAATTAGAAAACAGGCATTAGGAAGAGGATTATCGGCCTTGTTAAATGAAAATACTGCTGATATTCAATCTGCTAACGATAAAAATGCGGATAAAGTTGTTGGGAGTATTATTGAATTACAATTAGATTCAATAGATATAAATCCTTTTCAACCAAGAAGTTACTTTAATGAAGAAGCATTGCGTGAATTAGCAAGTTCTATTAAACAATTAGGTGTTATTCAACCAATTACTGTTAGAAAATTAGAAGGAAATAAATTTCAATTAGTATCTGGAGAACGTAGATTTAGAGCTTCCAAATTAATTGGAAACGAAACGATTCCTGCATATATAAGACTTGCTAACGACCAAGAAATGCTAGAAATGGCCTTGGTTGAAAACATTCAACGAAAAGATTTAGATCCAATTGAAGTGGCCTTATCTTATCAACGTTTAATTGATGAAATTAACCTAACTCAAGAAGAAATGAGTTTACGAGTTGGTAAAAAACGTTCAACAATAACAAATTATTTACGTCTTTTAAAATTAGACCCAATTATTCAAACAGGTATGAGAGATACTTTTATATCTATGGGTCATGGTAGAGCACTAATAAATGTTGAAAATACTGAAGATCAGTTAAGTATTTATGAAAAAATATTAGCGCAAAAATTATCGGTAAGACAAACTGAAGAAATTGTTAAAAATTTAAAAAACGGTGTTACTCCAGTTGTAAAAACAGTTGCAAAACAAATTGAGACACCTAAATTTATAAGTAAAGGTTTAAAATCAATTAGCGAATACTTTGGCCATAAAATTGACGTTAAATTATCTGGAAATGATAAAGGAAAAATTATTATTCCATTTCATTCGGAAGAGGATTTTAATCGCATAAAAAAATTACTTGAATAGTGTTTCAAAAAAAGTTCTATATTTTAATAGTATTAATTTCTTTAACAGCTATTAAAAGTTTTTCTCAAGAAAAACTTTTAATAAAAGCTCAAGATACCACTTACTTAAGCCCTGTTGAATTTGATATGCTATCACCTGCAAAAGCTGCGTTTTATTCAGCTATTTTACCAGGTTTAGGTCAAGCATACAATAAAAAATATTGGAAAATTCCGCTGGTTTGGGGGGCTCTAGGTTCTGGTATTTACTTTTACAATTTAAACAGTACTAATTACAATAGAGCTCGAACTGCATTTAAACTTCAATTAGATGGAAAACCACATGAATTTGATGGTGTAGACGGCCATATTTCTTTATCAAAAGACGCTTTAATAAGGGCTCAAAAAAGTTATAAAAAAGACCGAGATTTATCATTGTTAGTTACAGTTGCATTGTATGTTTTACAAGTGCTGGAAGCTAGTACAAATGCGCACTTATTACAGCATAATGTTGATAATAACTTAACTTTATCTCCTCAAATTATTCAAGATGCAATTAGCAATAAATCAATAGTTGCTGCTTCTATAAATTTTAAATTTTAAAAATGAAAATAGCTTTATTAGGTTATGGTAGAATGGGTAAAACAATTGAACAAATTGCTTTACAAAGAGGACATGAAATTGTTTTAAAAGTAGATGAAAATACCAAAAGTTTTGATATAAAAGTAGCCGATATTGCAATCGATTTTAGCATCCCATCTGTAGCTTTTGATAATATTACAAATTGCTTAAACAATAACGTTCCAGTAGTTAGTGGAACCACAGGTTGGCTGGATAATTATAATGATGCAGCACAACTTTGTGAACAAAAAAATGGAGGTTTTATTTATGCTTCAAATTTTAGTTTAGGAGTTAATATCTTTTTTGAACTAAATGAATATTTAGCTAAAATGATGCGTAAATTGAGTCAGTATAATATTTCTATGGAAGAAATTCATCATACAAAAAAATTAGATGCCCCAAGTGGAACTGCAATTACCATTGCTGAAGGTATTATTAAACATACATCTAAACAAAATTGGACTTTAGATGTAACAAATAACAACTCTGAAATACCAATAAACGTAAAACGGATTGGAGATGTACCTGGTACACATTCCGTTGAATATAAATCTGAAGTTGATGCAATAGACATTAAACATACCGCTTTTACTAGAGATGGTTTTGCTTTAGGAGCCGTATTTGCAGCCGAATGGCTTATTGGTAAAAAAGGCGTTTATACAATGAAAGACGTTTTAGGCTTAAAATAATATTAAAAATTTTTATTATGACAATGATTGAGTGGTTTATCTTTTTTCTAATAGTACAAGTAATTCATTTTTTAGGAACTTGGAAATTATATGTAAAAGCTGGTAGAAAAGCCTGGGAAGCAATAGTTCCTGTTTACAATGCAATTATTTTAATGAAAATTATAAACAGACCTGTTTGGTGGATTATTTTATTGTTTATTCCTATTATTAATTTATTAATGTTCCCTGTTATTTGGGTAGAAACTGTAAGAAGTTTTGGAAAATATAAAACGATAGATTCAATTTTAGCAGTTGTAACCTTAGGGTTTTATAATTACTATTTAAACTATGTTGAAAAAGTAACTTATGTTGAAGACCGAAGCTTAAAATCCAGAACAGAACTTGGTGAATGGGTAAGCTCAATTGTATTTGCAATTATCGCTGCAACCTTGGTTCATACCTATTTTATGCAGCCTTATACAATCCCAACCTCTTCTTTAGAAAAATCTTTGCTTGTTGGTGATTTCTTATTTGTAAGTAAATTTCATTATGGGGCAAGAACTCCAATAACAACTATTGCAGCCCCAATGGTTCATGACTCTTTGCCTTTAACAAAACTTAAATCTTATCTTAAAAAACCATCATTACCGTATTTTAGATTACCAGCTCTTCAAAAAATAAAAAGGAATGAAATTGTAGTTTTTAGTTGGCCTGTAGATACTGTTAGATTCTTTTTTGATAAATCGAAAATCCATGTAGATAAACCAATTGATAAAAAATCTAATTATGTAAAACGTTGTGTTGGTATCCCTGGAGATTCATTAGAAATTAAAGATGGTTACATTTTTATAAATGGAAAACAAACCGTTTTGCCAGATAGAGCTAAAACTCAATACATGCATAAAGTTGTTACTAATGGACAACAATTAAGCGGATCTACTTTAAAAAGATATAACATTACTGAGGGAAGTTTTCAAGGTGATTACTACATACTTAATTTAACCGATGAAAACGCTGCTCGACTTAAAAACAATCCGTTAATTACAAGTGTTACAAAGCAACTTACACCAAGTGGTAATTTCAATTCAAGAGTTTTCCCACACAATTCACAATATCCTTGGTCCGATGATAATTACGGTCCAATTTATATTCCCGAAGCAGGTAAAACTGTTGAATTAAATGCTCAATCTTTACCTTTTTACAAAAGAATTATTGAAGTTTACGAACACAACGATTTAACAGTAAATGGAAATGAAATTTTTATAAACGGCAAATTGGCAACCAATTATACTTTTAAACAAGATTATTATTGGATGATGGGAGATAACCGTCACAATTCTGAAGATGCCCGTTATTGGGGATATGTACCTTTTGACCATGTTGTAGGTAAACCTGTTTTTATATGGTTTAGCTGGGATACTAATGGAGATGGATTAGCTAATAAAATAAGATGGGAGCGCGTGTTTACAACTGTACATGGTACTGGAGAACCAATTTCTTATCTGTACTATTTTTTAGGAGCTTTAGTGGCTTGGTTTGGCTTTAGTGCTTATAGAAAACGTAAAAAAGAATAAGGGTAATAATTGAATTAATGTGTAAATCGTTGAATTGTGAAATTGATAATATACTTTTCACTTTATTATATTCCAGCTTTTGACTTTTCACTTTGACTTAGTCTTAGCTAAATTCAACAACTTACACCCAATGCCCATTAACAAGATACTAAATTCTAAAAAATACCAGATACCAATTGATTTTATTACAACCAACATATTTTTCTCCTATAATACAATATGTTGCAATTGCACAATGTAAACAACTTGCTTTTGAAGTAGAAGATAATTTTCAAAAACAGACTTATAGAAATAGATGTTATATTTATACGGCTACAGGTAAACATATATTAAATGTTCCTATAAAACACGCAAAGGAAATTAAACAAAAAACTAAAGATGTAAAAATTGATTACAAAGATTATTGGAACAAGCTTCATTTAAAAACATTGAAAACGGCTTATAATTCCTCTCCTTTTTTTGAATATTATATTGATGATTTATTGCCCATTTTCGAAAAACAAACAACTTTTTTATTAGATTTAAATTTGAAGTGTCACTATTTTATAATGGATGCATTACAAATTGAGATTCCAATAATTAAAACAACAGCATACCACAAAGATGTTAATTCTTTAGATTTAAGAAACTTAGCTATTGCAAAAGGAACTACTAATTTTCAACTAGAAAGATACATCCAGGTTTTTGAAGAACAAAAAGGTTTTATTTCCAACTTAAGTATTTTAGATTTACTTTTTATGGAAGGGCCAAATGCATTAAATTATTTAGAAAGTCAGAAAGTACAATTTTAACTATGGAATTTCTAAGATTTATAACCCATTATGGGATGCATTTTTTAATTCCTGGTGTTATTGCTTATATTTTTTTTAAAGATAACTGGAAAAAAGTATGGTTAATTTTTACACTAACTATGCTCATTGATTTAGACCATGTTTTTGCAACTCCTCTTTTTGATTCAAACAGGTGCAGTATAAATTTTCATCCGCTTCACTCCTACTACGCTTTAATTTTATATGTTGTTTTATTAATTCCAACAAAAACTAGAATTATTGCAATTGGATTACTTTTTCATATAATAACCGATTTTACTGATTGTTTTTGGATAAAATAAGGTGTTAAAATAAATATTTTCGTCAACCTGAAACAAGTTCAAATGAAACGAAACTAGTGTCATTCTGATCGCTAGAGAAGAATCTCAGCGTTAAAATAATTTTACATAGTTCTCAACATAAAGATTCTTCAATTCGTTTCACTTTTTTCAGAATGACAAGAAACTTAGTCATTTATCCTTTTACAAAAAAGAATAACAGGTTTAAATATTTTATTAACAACCTCTTTATTTATTATCTAACTAATTTTTTATACTTAATTCGTTTTGGTATTAAATCACCACCCAAACGGCTTTTCTTATTTTCTTCAAAATCGGTAAATGAACCTTCAAAGAAATAAACTTGAGAATCACCTTCAAATGCTAAAATATGTGTACAAACTCTATCTAAAAACCAACGGTCGTGACTAATAACAACTGCACATCCCGCAAAGTTTTCCAACCCTTCCTCCAAAGCTCGTAATGTATTTACATCCAAATCGTTTGTTGGCTCATCCAATAATAAAACGTTTCCTTCTTCACGCAAAGTCATTGCTAAATGCAAACGGTTACGTTCACCACCAGATAAAGTGTCAACTTTTTTATTTTGATCTGCTCCTGAAAAATTAAATCGACTTAAATAAGCTCTCGAATTAACTTGCTTTCCTCCCATTAATATCAATTCCTGTCCATCTGCAAAATTTTGCCAAATTGTTTTCTCTGAATCAATGTTAGAATGACTTTGATCCACATAGGCGATTTTTGCAGTTTCTCCAACAATAAACTCACCTTTATCTGGAGATAATTCACCCATAATCATTTTAAAAATAGTGGTTTTACCCGCACCATTTGGACCAATAATACCAACAATTCCTGCTTGAGGTAAATTGAAATTTAAATCTTCATATAAAATTTTATCTCCAAAAGCTTTTGAAACCCCTTTAGCTTCAATAACATTAGTTCCTAATCGTGGACCATTTGGAATGTAAATCTCTAATTTTTCATCCAACTGATTTTGATCTTGGCTCATTAACTTATCATAATTAGCCAAACGTGCTTTTGATTTTGCGTGTCTTCCTTTTGGCGCCATACGCACCCATTCCAACTCTCGTTCTAATGTCTTTTGTCGTTTTGAAGCTGTTTTAGATTCTAATGCCAATCGTTTAGATTTTTGATCTAACCAAGAAGAATAATTCCCTTTCCAAGGAATCCCTTCTCCTCTATCTAATTCTAAAATCCAACCTGCAACATTATCTAAAAAATATCTATCATGCGTTACTGCAATCACTGTCCCTTTATATTGTTGTAAATGATGCTCTAACCAATGCACAGATTCTGCATCTAAATGGTTTGTTGGCTCATCTAATAAAAGCACATCTGGTTCTTGTAAAAGCAATCTACA
>TARA_R110001583_G_scaffold70887_1_pt1 | contig 18749 bp, 43 predicted proteins | sample TARA_R110001583 | Tara Oceans TARA_R110001583 (sample SAMEA4398432) | marine metagenome | biome: Polar Biome; feature: [MES] marine water layer (ENVO:01000295) within the mesopelagic zone...; material: water (ENVO:00002006), including particulate matter (ENVO:01000060) such as...... | reverse complement strand
CGAGGAGACAGGATTGTCAGCAGATCAAGTGATCGCAGATGATTCAATTTTAGCAGTAAGAGCAATGCTCAATATAATGAAGGCAGGAGTTGGTTTAAAGAGCGTAGAGGCATCTAATATAGCATTGGCTCAAGACACAGACAATGGATGAAAGAGGGGGATAAAGAGGCTTTAAAAATCGTGCTAGACCTCGCTCAAGTAGGTCTGCAAGTCCAACTTGGATTGGATGATATGCTTGGAAATGATTTCGATATTCCACAGACCTTTCCCATTCCACAGGAAGAGGCAGAAGAAGCATTACATACAATAAACGAATATCTTACTTCCAAAGTAATTGCAAATAAAAGCTAATACTATTACAAAAAGCCAATCCCTGTTCAAAATTATAATTTACAATACAATAAGGGTAAATACAATAACACGAAAATAAATATAGAATATGAACCGCAAAAATAATAATGATTCCTGTTCAAATGAGGGAACGAAGTGGTTGAGAATGGGTCGTTGTGGGTTGTACGCTAACTCTCTATATATTTTTATATAGTTAGATTAGCTATTATATATTGTATTCATATATACTTTACTACATAATTTATTATACTTACTACTAATAAGATGAACAAAGTTGCTCAGTATGAATTGATTGATTGGAATATTCCAAATACTCAATACAGACAAACTAAACCAGTTTACATGACAACAGATGAAGCGAGAGAATTAAACAAAAAATTAGTTGAAGTAAAAACCACAAAACGATATGTCAAGATTAGCAAATAATATAAAGCAAATTTTCATAAAATTGTGGCGAGGTAAAGAGAACTGCCGAAATAATACAAAGCACCCAAATAAACTCAAAGCACTAAGGCAAGCTACCCCGATCTACCGAAACAAGTACGGATACCCGATTTCGAGCGAACCGCCCGAACCACCACGCTAATCGCACCAATTTTTTTCAACGATTCCTGCGTCTTTTCACGGCATTTAGGGAATTCCCAAGGGCTTTTGGCGTTTACCGAAGATTCTGGGCGATTTAGCTTGACATTCAGATCAACTTCTGACATACTTATAACAATGAGCGAAAATTACTTAGATATTGAAGATAAGTTTCGACAAATCAGAGACTTGCTTGCCCTAAACTGGGACAACCTCACCGAAGAAGAAGAGAAAGAGGTGAATATGTCACAGATTAGTATGCACTTCTTTAAAGACAAGGATGAAGTCAAACGAATGTACTACGAAGTTAATAACATAATAAAAATACTAAAACAAGCAACCGAATTCTGATGTCACTAGCAAGAGAAGTAAATAAATTATTAGACGAATTATCTGTTCAAATAAAAACTGATGAGCAAATAGGAGTTGGCGAAATAAAGGAAAAGCTCAATAAACTAACGAGAGACGGCGAAATAATAAAAGATATTTTTACGAACGATTATTATGTAAATAACATGATCTTAGATAAAGTCGTTGCGGAGAAGTCCTAGTAGCCAAGTGGTAAGGCAGGAGTCTGCAAAACTCCCATCATCGGTTCGATTCCGATCTAGGACTCCAAATAAATGAATAAAAAAAAATGTAGAACTGGTAAATGTGGTGCAAATAAACACAATACGCCAAATAAACATTCCAACGGCAAGGGTGACAGGACGAGGAACACTAGTAAGAAATTCAAGGATAACTACGACTCGATCAACTGGGTTAATCGCAAGAAAAAAAGTTTAGAGCAGAAACCAAAGAAAAACCTTGACATTTCAACCGAAAGCTGACATACTTAAACCATGAACTATTGCGAAACCGAACAAGAATGTGCAGAGTATTATGCTCAAGTTGCCATTGACAGAAAATTCAGCCCATGTGATCCATACGCAGGTGCGTATATGTTACTAGATGAGGCATCACCCGATGAACCACCTAAGTATTTCACTAGCCTTGAGGGTGCAGTACATTGGGCAAGTACCGATAACCAATACATTTCCTACCAAGGAGTAGAGCAATGGTCGGTATATAGAGTCGGAAACAAGATTCTTTAAAAAAAGTCTTGACAAATTAGACAAAAGCTGACATACTTATATTTATGAAAATCAGATTAGATGAAGAAATACTTAGATTGGGCGATTACTCCATTGTGCGAGTAGATGATTACAATCTTGAATTGCAAACCAAAGATGGAGAGTTGATTGGGAATTATGGCTTTATGTGCCATGCGATCAAGAAGGCTTTCCTTCTTACTATAGATGATGTACGCACACAAGGCGTTTTTAACGATGTCTTGGGTGGAGAGGAGGAAATCCTTGAGTGTTCCAATGCAGTCTTTAATGATGTGCCAAGGAACGCAATCTATGATTTTTCCTCCCAAGCGAAGTCGGAGGCTTGATCCATGTATCTTTACGAGCAAGAACGCATGAATGAAATGTGGGATGACTATTTCGCAAAAGGTGATGACATCCGAGAACGCTATGCCTCTGAGGTAGAAGACCTGCGTATGTACGAGGAATCAGAGAGAGAGTATTACGAAGACTTACAAAGAGAAGAAGACTTAAAGAACAACGCTAATCAAACACAAAAATGAGTATTATAATATCAATAATTGCATCAATCGTAACAGTCAGTATATTAGTTGGGGCAACCTTGCTAATCGACCAAGCATTGAAACTAAATAACAACAAATAAAGAATAAAATTATGAGTATTGCATCAAACGCACGAGCATCAAGTATAATGTCTAAATCTACTAAGGGACATTATGTTAAACAATTTAAATTCGCCGATTTCGGCTCAGTAGTGGAGGATAGCATCCAAGCCCAACAGGCTCAAGCGGATGCACGACTTGCTGAGATACAGGCTAACCGAAAAATTCGGACAAGTCCCGTGAGAGGTTGAGGTGAATATTTGTGACGAGCATCATTATCTTATTATGCAAATACGAGCATTACTAGATAAACATCTCAATACAAGGATATCTGATAAGTGCGTATGGAGAATACAAGGATTAATAACAGATGAACTTGAAGAAAAGAACAGAAAATAATTCTTGACAAATAAAGCTTAGTATGCTATAATACTTGTATAATAATTGAGAAAGCTTAACTCAAATAAAACAAATAAAGCTTTGATCTTTAACATTTTAAACACTTTGGAGGAGTAGATATACTTCTCCTGTGGGTGACTGAGTAAGCCTGTTGTGAGCGGGCTAAGGTACGCAAATCTCCTATGGCGGGAGTGGCAGAGTCCAATCGGATGAGTCAGAGACTTCCAGTCTTATTTGCGGTGCGAAGTAGGAACATTGAACTGATGTTCACACCGAAAAGTCGAGGGTATACAGTAGTCCCTCCCCACACCTATTTAACCTGATCGGGGAGATCCGTACGGCGTTGGGAATTGATCAGCCTCACGTGCGGACATCTTTCATTCGATCCATGAGTATTCGTGGATTTGGTTGTTGTTCATGATGCCTCCCCCGAAAGGGGGAGGTTTTTTTCTTGACATCTGACCCGAAACCTGTCAGTATATAGGTATGTTTAAAATTAAAAATGCGAAACAATTATGATTGACCCAAAAAAAGTAACCGATTACGGCAGGAACGAAACGCAACTACAAGAGTTCTTACTCTACTGTGTATGCGTTGCAGGAAAGAAGAGTGAAATCGAAACAAGGAAGCTCGATAAATTTCTGAGTGGTGCTTCACCATTTAAGTTGATAAGAAAATTGTTGAAGTCATCTTCTGTAATTTGGAAGGATGGGCTAATGGAGCATCTCTCTAAGAATAAGGTAGCACCATACAAGCAAAGGTATAATAGCTTCAAGGATGCCGTGACTTTATTGCCCGATAATTTGAGTGAGGTTACGCTTGATAGACTTCAGCAAGTGAGAGGAATCTCAACGAAGACTTCAAGATTCTTTCTCACGCACAGTAGAGAAGATTTTGACGAACCAGTTTTGGATACCCATATACTGCGTTATTTAAAGGATGTCGGGCATGATGTACCCTCCAGCACTCCCCAGAATCCAAATGTCTATGGGAAGGTTGCAAGCCTCTTTAAGAAGGAAGCAGACCTTGCGGAGATGAGCGTTACTGACTTTGACTTAAAAGTTTGGACTGAATACTCTTATGGCTTGACAAAAGTTTAATTTTAATCTAGTATTATACCATGAACACGATAAAAGAAGAATCCGCAACATTAACTCCCGACTTGCTCGCTCCATTTGCGGAGATAGTACAAAAGGTGGATGAAGTACAAGAGGCTAATAGATTTAGGGAGGTGGATAAATTTTTTGATAATTTAAGCCTAAAACTTGTTGATGCGGAAACTGAGTATTGGGACAAGTTGACTGTGGATTCTCATGCGGAATGTTTTAAGCGTTGGGTCTTTGCCATTATGTCTGTCCATACTACATGGGAATCTAATGTGCGTGGATATAATTATGCGATGAAGGATTTATCGTGGACGATTGACAAGGACGCTCTAGAGAAGATGATAATTGATGCGAGAGTGGGCATACACCACAGACGCAACAAGGGATTGTGGCAACTTGCTCAGAAATTTCGGGCAAACCCTAAACAATTCTACAAGAAGAGCAAGGAAACTTGGCAAGAATGTCGTAACCGCTTAATTGGATCAATTTATGGGTTAGGTAACGCAAAGACTACTTATGCGTTAGCACTCTCGTTTCCAGTAGAGGCACAACTTTGTTGCTTAGATGTCCACCTTCTACGCTTTATGGGGCATGATCTTTCCAATGGTCACGCAAGTAGTCTCAAAGTTTATCAAGAGATGGAAGATGAGTGGCTTGCTCGATGCACTAAACATGGAGTCGCACCGAATGTGGCAAGAGAAATTTATTGGAACAAGGTACAAGGTAGACGCAATTCACGCTACTGGTCTTATTGCCTTGAGAAGTAATACAAAAACAAAGGAAGAAGAAGGAAAATGAGTGGAAGTAATTATAGTAGTAATGTGTGTAGTAGTGGCGTGTTATGTATTCCCGTGGGACTTTAGTTAAATGAACAGGGAGGAGTATACTTGCAATGAAGTAACAATAGCTAATGCAGAAATAGCCGAAATGTGTGGTTATCCTAAAGTATTGCAAAAAGTACAAAAAAAATACAGTGTTCACAATAAGAAAAGAAAAGTGGGAAAGCGGGTGTTAATAAGAAAGAACGCAAATAACTATATACATATGCAACCAAGCTAATTGACTATAAGAAAAAATTTGTGCGACTAGCGGAATTCATAAGTTACTGAGTAGCAACGAGTTCGGCAAAATCGCCAGGGAGCCAGTCGTAAATCGTTGACCAGTAAGGGAATGGAACTATTTTCAGTTTTACGAAAAAAAGGGTTGACTTTAGGTCACTTTTCTGTCAGAATTAAGGCTTAACAATCGAGAAAGAAAGAGGAAAAAAATGGGATTAGATCAATACGCATACCGAAGATTGCCAGATGAGGACGGTGATGGCAACATAACAATCTCCCAATGGAGGAAGCACAACCGACTACATGGTTGGATGGAACAACTTTGGGAGGATAGAGGCAGACCCTACGAAGGAAGCTTAGATGATGTAGAGGATCATTCATTCAATTGTATTGAGTTGGAGATTACCTTGGATGACCTTGAGCAATTAGAGGTTGACATAAACAATAAGTTGTTGCCCGAAACTGGAGGATTCTTTTTTGGCAATGATTCCTACGAGAACTACCAACAGTATCATGAGGAGAAAGACCTTAACTTTATCATGGAGGCTCGTGAGGCAATCACTAACGGACAAAAAGTTTATTACGATTCTTCGTGGTAGTATTATGACAAACCAAGAGATAAAAGAACAAATCCAAGAAAACATAATCGCCTATATTGAGAGCAAGGCGGTCGGGGTGATCCTTGAGGAATGGAAAGATGACCTGTGCCAAATTGTTGTCGATTGCTTTGCTGAAGATAAAAAGAAGAATGACTCGTCAAGGTATCGCAATCACCCCGAAGAAGTATACAATCGAAATTGGTACGAAGGAAAAAAGTGTTAGTTTAGGGTTGACAAGCGACTGAAAATTTGAGATAATAGAAGCATGATTAAAAACAACATAGACCAGTTCGTTGAAGATGTAGATCGAGTAGTTATGAGGAAGCTAGGAGTTAGCGTCCATGACCTCGCCGATTTTGCCTTCTTCGATTATTTTAACGAAAGCGATGATAGAGATGGAGTCGCTTATGAAAACGCAGTTGAGACCTGTGCTTTTGACTTTCTGGATCAAGTTGAGGCTGAGTACGGACTAGAACTTTGCACCGAACTAGGAATAGCTTAATGAGTAAAAAAACAAAAGAACGAGGAGTAACAAACCCGAAACTTCATCCAGCCTTGCATCAAATGTGTCAGAAGTCTTCACATACTGGCAACAAACCCTTGGTTGAATCACTAACAAACAAAGGCGTGATGGTCACGCAAAAAGTAAGAAAGGCTCAAGAGTCAAAACGATGATTGAATACATAAAAGAAAACTGCCAATTACCTCCCCTCGAAGCTCCTCTATACGATGAGGATTCCGCCACTTATGATTTGTGGTTTGACGAGCGGGCTTGCTCATGGCATCCTTATCCCGATCCTCAAATGATACCAATTCCCTTTGACACCAAAGAGGAAGCAGACAAAGTCTTCAGTCAAGTAATGGAATTAGAATACGACAACGAAGGGAAATTTAGCGATGAGCAATCCATATCTACAGCAAAAGCTTCGTGATATCGGCCATAAGCTGGGTGCACGAGAAGAGTACGAACAATACCTCAAGGAGGAGTATGGGCCCAAATACGTGCCACAGCGCAGCATAGGCCTCAGCCTACTTCGAACGACGCACCGACAGATGCTCAAGGATCTCTACCGTCAAGAACGTCGTTCGTAGAGTTCTCCTAAACCATTGGCAGCCTGCGACTTAGGTCGCGGCCGCCCCCCGCGGCGCGTAAATCGTTGATTCCCATAGCTTTACGAATACCTATCAGCTGGACTCATGTCTAGCATAAGCAACTTGACAAACTTCACAAAGAATAATTTTATTGTTGCAATTAGCCCAGATTCTGTCATACTTATAGGTATGAGAATTGAGAAAGATCACTTGAATATTGACGATAATGTTGGCTCCGCTCAAGCTATGGAGGCTTGCATGGAGGCAATTAGCGAAATCCTTATATTTCCTGCGGAAGGAAAATTAGACGAAGAAGAAACGACCGCACTTGCCCTTGTCGGGGGAGTCTTAAAGACAATTGGTATGAAGGCACAGGCTTATGAAGATGTTTACGAAAAGGGAATTTTACCCAAAAATAGTCAAAATTAACGCTTGACACAACACAGAAAATTTGGTATAATTATAGGATATTTTAACAACAAAAGCTACAAAAATTATGAATAAAAACAGAATAGACCTCTCCGTTTGCGGAACTAAACGATGCGACATTAACGAAGTAAGGAATGTAAAAACTCCCGAAGCTACTGAATCTTGGAGACCAATCGGTCACGACTTCCTTGTTAACAAGGTTCAGACGCAAATTGAAAACAATGGATGGGAAGTCCAAGACACCTACCATAGCTTGCACCGATATGGACAACGCTATTTTGGCTTGTTCCACATCTCCAACACAGGAGCAGATTCGGATGACCGAGGAACAATTCTTGGACTCCGCAACTCCCATGACAAATGCTTTCCTGCGGGATTGTGCATGGGCAATGCTCCGTTCGTTTGCTCAAACCTTATCTTCACCAATGAGGTTGTGCTTGCTCGTAGGCATACGAAGAACATCCTCAACGATTTGTCGCAAGTTATCGCTCGCACTCTTGGAGCAATGACCGAAACATGGGCAAGTGATGAGAAACGAATCGAGGCGTACAAGGAACACGAACTCACCAATTCGCAAGCCAACGACCTTATTATTCGGTCTTTCCAAAATGGAGCTATCAGTAAGGCTAAGATTGCCGATGTTGTTACTCAATGGGAAAAACCCGAACATGAAGAGTTTGAGGATAGGAATATGCACTCATTGTACAACTCCTTTACTCATGTCCTCAAGGGTGGAGTTCATGCCCTTCCTGCTCGTTCACAAGCCCTTCATGGCGTGTTAGATACGGAAGTTGGGTTGACTGCCGAACTCGTAGCTTAATTTAACAAAAAAGATATCTTTATGAAAAAAGCACAACTAAAACATATAGTCGATAACCTCAAGGGACGCTTTGTTTCCCTCCTAGTCAAGAATGGCGAGCAACGCAAGAGTTACTCTGCGAAGATCACTTCCACTACCGCCAAGAATATAATGTTCTTGGACTTGAACGGGGGCAAGCGAAGAGTCTCTCGTACAAAGGTACTGCGTGCCACTTGCTCGAAAGATAATTTCAAGCGTGCCGTTCGCTAAAGCTTAATCCCTAGTCCGTAACTCGTTGAATATCAATGGGTTGCGGACTTCGGCCAGGTTAAACGATGTAAGTGGTTGGGCTTCAAGCAGATGTGACTATCTTTAATTTTATACAAAAAAAGCTTGACTAGTAGTGTATTATAGTTCATACTATATATATGATCACAACATTAAGGAGAGATATGGTAACCGATGATTCTAGATATGAGATAGACAAAAGTCGAAAGGTTTATGTCTATAAGAACCTGCATAGAAATTGTTATTCAGTTAAGCAGGATGGTCTAGTGAAGATGCACACCGATAGCATTTGCCTATGGGACGCTTCTTTTAGGGTAGGACAAAAGGGTAGGGAAAAGGTGTTAAAAGAAAAGCGAAAGAATGTCCATGCAGGAGTGAGTGGCTATATTGACCTCGATTGGGATTCACAATCGCATCCACCAACCAACACTCGCGGAGTTATCTACAACCCTTACTCTTATAAAACTTTCGTTTGTGCAAGTATAACTGATCGCAGTGAATGGTCTCCCGTTTTTCATTCACACAGAGTGCGTTTGGCTCATGTTGACGGAAAAGCTAGGATTGATGCAGAAGGAAGTGCCTCTTTGGCTAAATAAGGGGCAAATAACGATGGAGCCCGCAGCTTCCGCCCAGCGTCCAAGCAGTTCCTTATCAACGACTTAGGGAAGTTGAACCGCCCGCGCCGCATAACTCGTTGAGCTTTAGGGGGTTGCGACTATCTTTAGTTTTACGCATTTTTTTATTGACTTCCCCTACGCCCTCTGTCATACTATACTTATGATTAACGCAAAAGACAGAATGAAAGCATTCAATGGACTACCTACTCACCGTATAACTTGGGAAACATTCAAACGCCTAGTGGGACAATTCGGATTAGAGGGTGGAACAGAAAAAGCAAAAAAGATTATACAAAAAAAGCTTGACACGAAAGACTAATTAGACTATAATTAAGGCATGATTAAAACAACTCTACTCACGGCAGGAAATGCCAAAATTGTAAAAGGCGAATCTTTGGGCTTTATGACCAAAGGAATTCATCTAGCTCCAGCAAATTTGTCGGGTTACGAGGCTTGCCAATGGCGTAGCAAAGGTTGCACAATGGCTTGCTTGAATACTGCGGGTCGTGGTCAAATGAACATGATTCAAGATTCTCGCATCGCAAAGACAAAGTTATTCTTTGAGCAAAAGCTTGCTTTCATGGAAAAGCTTACAAAGGAAATCGCCTCTGGAATTAAGTCGGCAGTCAAGAAAGAAATGACCGCAGTCTTTCGCCCTAACCTTACAAGCGATTTGACATGGGAGAACATCGAAGATGCAAATGGGCAAACCCTTATGCAAAAGTTTCCCGAAACTCAATTTTATGACTATACTAAGTCATTTATGCGTATGGCTCAATTTATCAATCGCAACCCCGATTTCCCAAGCAATTACCACTTGACCTTCTCTCGTTCAGAGAATAACCAAAAGTTGGTTGAAATGGTTCTAGACATGGGTGGCAATGTTGCAGTCGTCTTTCGCGGTCAACTTCCCAAGACTTGGAAGGGTTTTGAGGTTATCAATGGTGACGAAAACGATTTGCGTTTCCTTGACAAGCAAGGTGTGATCGTTGGGCTTATTGAAAAAGGTCTCGCCAAGAAAGACGAAACTGGTTTCGTTCAAGAAGGGGTCAACTCATGAGCGACTATTACGATTCAGCCGAGGACATAGTGATTTCGAGAGATAGGGCGTTATGCGAGTTAAAAGCTCATGGAGTTGTAGACTTCAAAGAATTCTTTGATGATTTAGGTGATGAAAAACTTTATTTAGCACAAATGGTTCTCGACTGGTTGGGCTACTAATCCTCCCCAAGCAGCTGCCAGTCAACCACTTAGGGCTGGGCGCCCGACCGCCAGGCATAACTCGTTGACAGTGAATGGATTACAACTATTTTTAATCGCACAAAGAAAAGGCTTGACTCAAACGCTCAAAGGGTATAGAATATATGTATGATGAAAATTAAGGTAAGAAAGCCATTTGTCTTTACTAAGTCTCGCCCTATGAAAATGCGAAACAAAGTGCTTGACCGTAACAAAAAGCACAAAAAAAAGCTTGACATTAACGACTAAACCTGTCATTATATATACTATGAACGACACAAAGAATAGAACCTTCTCCGACTTGGAGTTCGGCAATCACGCACACAACGAAAACGGCATTCACGCTAGGCTTGACCTTGGCAATGGATTTGAAGTTTCTGTTGTCTCAATGAGGGACAAGGAAGAACAATTCGGTGGGCTTTACGGCAACGCATCTAAGGGAACTTACGAAGTTGCGATGTTCCATAACGACAAGATGCTTCCGCTTGCAAAGTACGATGATGTTTTGGGTTGGCAAGATGAAGTTGCCGTCACTCGCTTAATGGGCGAAGCTCAAAAGAATGGCGTTGCATGGGTTGACCTTCTCCACGAACTCCGAAACGATTATACCCAATCTCTTTTATCAGACTAATGGGTTACTCAACAATCGAAGGAATGATTAGACAATCAACAAACACTATAATGAAAAACTACGAAGTATTAAAAAACGGAAAATCAATCGGTATTACTGGGAGTCTCGCCCTTGTCGTTGAAGCGATAAGAGATTTGGAGTCCGAGATGAATCGACTAACGGAACACTCACCTTACACAATAGGACAATGCTAGAAGTAACTGAAATCATCGAAGACCTTCAAGCTCGTCTGAAAAATGCGGGTGGTGGGACAATCGTAATCACAGAAGGAAACTGGACAATTAAGCTAGGAAAAGAATGAGCTATAACGGATGGAAAAATCGAGCCACTTGGAATGTGGCATTGTGGATCGGTAACGATCAAGGAATGTATGAGTTCGCCAAGGAGTGCGGAAACTACAAAACCTTTGCTGAGACAATGCGAGAAGTAGGTTATACGGAAACGCCCGATAGGGTTGCCTATAACGATTCCTCTCTTGATATTGAGAGACTAGACGAAATGATTCAAGAGTTGTAAAGCCCTACGGCTTAACGACTTAGGGCGGCCCGCCCACTCGCCGCGCCTAACTGGTTGAGTGGCAACGTTTTAGAACTATCTTTAGTTTTATGAAATTAACCCTTGACTTTGGCGTGTATTCTGTCATACTTGTATTTAGTTCTTTCAATAATTTATGTTAGCAAGACCTAACGATTACTGCAATTTTCGTGGAGGTTGGGGACTGAGTTTGCAGACTCGGGTAGCCCCAGCAGGTTCGATTCCTGCCACTGCTGACTCTTTTTCTGTCTTGTGGTGTAATGGTAGCACAGATGTTTTTGGTACATCTAGTCGAGGTTCAAATCCTTGCGGGACAGCCATTTTACTTGACACAAAACTTTACTAACACTTTACTTACTTATTTTAAAAAAACGCTTGACACGAACCTTTAATTAGTCTATTATATAGTTATGTTAAACAAAAAGTACGAATTGATAAAAGATGGGATTACGATAGAATCTCACGATAAATGCAGGGAAGGTCTTGACGAACTCCTCGAATCGGCAGAAGTGATTCTTGAAGAGGGTCATGCCGAACACGACCTAATGATTGTCTGCACCACCTATAATTCCTTGGGTGGAATTGAGTTCTGCGAAGAAGTCCAAGATTTCGACCTACATCAAGACTCCCCATACCGAGAGGATGAAATTGACGAGAGCATGGACGGAGACTTTGATTCTGCCATGAAGTCGGCAGGATTTGGGACTGACGAAGATTATGGTGATGAAATTAGCCCTATGGGCATTTGGGGGTAATTTCTGATGTATAAGTTTGCTTACGAACACGCCGCGAAAACCTTTGCCTATCAGCAAGGGCAAAGCGGATGGGATACAATTATAACTGAATGCGAAGGCTATTGGTGGGTAGAGGTACTATAAAATTATGTATACAGAACTGAATAAAAAAGATTTTGAGGTCATCTTCGATGTCCTTAATGTTTACGATCCAAATGACATCCAGAATGTTTATCCAGCAATGGGAAGCAAGGAGTTTCTCGATGAGGTGCAAGATGCTTGGAAAAAGGTATTTAAGGTTGTTAAGCTCAACCAGCAATGCGAGACATCTTCCTCGGTTTTTCATCAAGCCAAGCCAGATTCGCTCCATGTGGAACGAGCATCCCATTGGGCCACGAAACCCATGGAAGCCAAATAAGGGCAAATAAAGAGGGTGGGGGTCGGCGACCGCCGAGGGCATTCTCTATCAACGACTTATGACTTTTTCCCGCCCTTTTTTGCGTAACTCGTTCAAGCAGAACAACTTAGGAAAAACGACATCGCAAAACTGACCCTTTTTTCTCCGCAGTACATGAAAAAAACTTTATCCCCTTAATGGTTGACACTCAGCCACTTACGCAACAAAAAGTTAGCTGAATGCGAATAACCTCGCAATTTGCTCATTTTCTGTCATAATTATACTTATAACAATCAAGAAAGAGAAAGAAAAATTTATGTCAAACTTAGTACACATTCCCGAATCCGTCAAGGATCTTAAAAACGCCATCGCTCGCAGAATTACCGTTCTTGCCGAGTGGCAAATGCTCCTTGCTAAGTCTCGCAAGAATTCCTTGCGTAACTCTCGCCAGTTGCAAGTCAATGCGACTAAGGCTCAAATTGCTTTCTTGCGTGAAACGCTCGCAAAGGCACAAAAGCAAGCCCAAATTGAAAAGGCAAAGGCTTTCGTCAAGAGTCTTGCGGGAGTTCGCAAGGACTTTTTGAATGGTCTTTTTAATTGAGAAAGCCCTTGACAAAAGGCACTTTTTACACTAGACTACTTGTATGATTAAAATTGAAAAAAATGATAACTTCAAAGGTTGGCTCAACATTTTTGTTGGTGGTTTCCTTGTGGAACAGATTAACGGAAGGGCAAAGGCTCTTAAAATTGCAAAGCAAATCGCCAAAGAAAGAGGAGAAAAAAACTTTCTTTTCTTAAATTTTATTATAGATTCCAAGGAGTAAATGGAAACAATTTTTCTTTTAATTGCCATTGCCTTTATCGCCCTCACAATTCCCTCCTATAACTAAAAACAAAATTATGAAAACAAAATTCCAACAATTACTTGATACTCCGCTGAAAACTGGCGGTTTCACCCTTGCGTCAAAAACTCTCAGCATTGGCGAGAAAGCCGAACGCATTGCCAAACAGGCAAGGGAAAAACAAATTTCTGAAGGCGAATTTGCCAAATTTCACTGCTCTAACATTGAGGATTGGATGGGTCAAATCGTAGACATGGCTCAAGAGGCTCTAGAGCTTACTCTCGAAAGAGATACAGTTGAGACTCACGCAGAACGATAGGAATTTATTATGATACACCTAGAAAGACCCCTCACAATCCTCGCAACCTCCGCACTGCTTTTTGTATTGCTTGACTGGATGAGCTTCCTTTACGAAGTTTTGTAAACCGTTTATCTACAACGAGTTAGGCGGGGCGCGGGGGCCGTGGCCCCTAAGTGGTTGACTGCTAAGGGTTTAGGCTTTAAAGATACCGTAGCGATATTTGCCCGTACCGCTTGCAAGGCGAGAGCGGAGGAGCCTCTCGGCGTCACGCTTCCGCATAGCTATAGATTCAACTGCCCAAACTGCTCCAGCTTGGTTGAGGATTGCTTTTAGGATGTACATAAGTTTTTTGTGTTTTTAGGATTCGATTGTGTCGAAAAGGTCAGCGAATCCGCTGACGCACTCCATGTCGGTTTGCTCCTCATCGGTTTCGTCAATCTCGTCCGTGTCGGACTCGACTGCATCGAGAGAAACGAACTCTTGTTCGATTTCACGATCTGAAGCGTGTTGAGTGCCATGCTCAAGGGTAAAATCCTCGGCGAGCTTTTCGCCTTGTAATTCAGCAAGTAAGCTGGCAAACTTTGGGTCTAGCTTATGGGCTTTGGCTTTAGCAAGAGCAACGGCGTTAGCGATATGTGAGAGATCTCGTTTTGTTTTCATATGGTATAATTCTAGTTTATTTTTCTGTAAAAGTCAAGTGTTTTTTTCTATTAAAGGTGATTGATTAAGGTTTCGCCCCATCCGTTTTTCTTGGCAACGAGTCGAGCGACTTCCTTGCTTTCGTTGTTGGCATTTTCAATGCACAGCAAGAGGGCTTTAAGACTGCTGACTTTCTTTCCGACTTCGACCCATTGGCAAGCCTCTTTCTCGTGGTGGGCAATTTGTTCTTCGATTTTCATAATTTTTTGAGTTAGTCTTTCTTAATCTTATAACTACAGTATGACAGAAAATCGGTGTTTTGCAAACTTTATTTTCAAAAGAGATTAATCTTGTCCTAAGTTGTTGATTATCAGTAAGAAGAAAATGTAATTATTTTAAACTTTTTTTTATGTAGTAGCGGAGAAAATCCCATCTCGACTTTTTTTGTGCCACAAGCTATTCATAGCCAGAGACTTACGGCAAAAATTTTTGTGTTATTTTTGCAACCTACTGACAGTCAATGAGTTAGGGCGCAGGCCCCACGAGAATCACGTAACTGGTTGCCGCTCAACCACTTAAGCAAGTCGAGAATGCAAAATCCGAAGAATTTTCTCCGCAACGCATGAAAAAAACTTTTGCCCCATCCCGTTGACTATTAAGGGGTTGCGGGACTCGGGTTTAGTTTTATTGTTTTTTGCTTGCGATTTCCCAGAATTCTGTCATACTTATATTATAACACTTAAGAAAAGATTATGATAAAACCATTTACAGTAGAATTCCATCAAGCCGAAGTCGAGATCACTCGCATTAATTCCGTAACAGGTGAAAAGGAAACCTTCTCCACTTATCCCACAATCGGACTTGACAAGATCAAAACCGAAAAACCGACTGGCATTGACTGGTTCGAGGTAGTCGCAAGCGATTGGGACACCCCAACAAAGAAAGTTGCATCCAGTCGAGTCATTGCGGATTGGGGCATTCAGTCAGCAACAAGATAAAACATTTTAATACAAAAAAACATAATGAGAAAAGTCACAGAACAAATTAAAAAAGCCTTTGAACAAGGCGAATCATTAAAGATCGGAAACACTCGCACAGATGGCACGAGCGTTTTCTTGCACGGCAACGAAATTATCCGCCGAGACATTAGCGGAATAGTCTTTGCCACGCTTGCAGGTTGGAACACGCCAACAACTCGCGAGCGAGTCAACGGCATTACTGGCATGGGTTTCCACCAAGTCGGATTTGTGGCTTGCCTTGATGGCGAACCAGTTTGCGAAGACGATTGGTTTGTGCAAACGCATGAGGGAATTGTAACATCTTTACCGCCACCACCTAAGTCCTTGACTATCAACTAGTTACGGGGTAGCGCCCGCTCTGGCGTCCTAAGTCGTTGACATGCAAGGGTATATGCGGCTGACGGCATAGTGCACAACATTAGTTGAATGTTAGCCTTGACAAAGGGGTCTTTGTGTAGTATTGTATAGGTATGAATAGCAACAAAAACATAAACCTAGATGTGTTGAAGATAGTACTGGATGCTACTACTCCGAGCAATCTTGCAAGGATACATGCCAAGGATACTGCTCCACGCACCGCAACCCCATTAACTAAGGATCAAGCTGGCGCTGCCCGCAGGGGTCAAGCCCGTTGGCAAGCCTATACTACTGGCGATGCCTATATGCTACAAGTGCAGAACCGAACTTGCTCCCACTCTTTCCGAGTACAGTCCTACGGCAAGAATGTCTGGCAAGCAGTCTTGAGATACTACAAGGGCATGGATGGAGGTACTTGGGTCTGGAAATGCACCAAGGTGATCTCTGCAACTAAGATATAAAAAACACAAAAAACATGAGAGAATACAGAGACCTTATCGCTTGCGGAATAATCTACACCCTTGGAGTCTGCCTTGTGGTTGTTTGCTTCTATGTTGGTTGCCTCATTAGCGACGTAACTAACTGAGTTGCAACAACTTAGGGGGGTGTGACCAGCGGCGAGTTGTAACTCGTTGGTAGTAAGGGAGTTATGACTAAAGTTAATTTTATTCATTTTTTCTTCATTTATTTTTAGCTGTTTGCCTAGGTCGTTGCTATTCAGCTGGTTACGAAGCAAACTATTTTGCCTATTCGCTTGACTTTAGGGTAAAACTCCTGTATTGTATTAGTATAGTAAGATGACAAAGATAGAAAAAGAAATTGAATTCCACCTTGAAAGAGCCGAGCGATTGACTCGTACCGCACGACTTTGCCGTAAGTTGTCCAACAAACTCAAGTTGTTGGCATGGATAAACAAACACGCCCAACTCGCTACTGAGTTGAGAGCTAAACTAAATGGATGGAGCTAACACTATGACCAAAGTAAAAACTAAAGCTTTCGTTTTCGACTTTGATGATACGCTTGCGTTCACAGATGCGAGGGTTCATGTATTGAGTCCATGTAAGAGTCAAGTAATGGCAAGCTTGACCCCTCAAGAGTTTAATTCCGCAAAGCTAAGAAAGGGCGAGCATTTTGATTTCTCCGACTTCGATAGGTCGAGCCTTATCCTTGACGGCAAACCTTCCAAGCTGATTGACTTGGCAAAGGATGTTTTTGCTGAAGGACATTCCGTTTTCATCCTTACCGCAAGAGGAGATTCTGCATCCTCGGCAATCGCTCAATGGCTGACTGACTTTGGAATCGTTGCAAAGGAAGTGCATTGCGTAGGCTCGGACAATGGTGGAGACATTGCCAAAGCCAAAAGAAAAGTTTTGCTTTCCATTATTGAAAACTTTGACAAAGTTTGGTTTTTCGATGATGATGCTCGCAACATTGAGCTTGCAAGCGACTTGCCACTAAAGGCAAAGAAAGTTTAGTTTCCCCTTGACTTTTGCCTAAAATTTTGCTATATTTATATTATGATAAAAGAACAAATTGATCGCCTCGTCTCAACATTGCAAGCGTTGACTTTTCAACGCATCAACGCACTTCGGGAGGGTAGACAGTCCGAAGCTCAACAAATTCAATCGGTTGCGATGGATGTTGACGCCAAGATTCAAGAGCTTGAGAAAGTAATTCGATCCTCGGCTCAAGCAGTGGGTCGCTAACCTAAAGCGTTGGGGCTCAACCACTTAGGCGAGCGCCCCCGCCGTCGTTGCGTAACTCTTTGAGCGTCAACGCCTTACGCTAGATTTTCGTTTTTTTCTTACCTAACCAGATGAGGGTCAAGCACTTACGCGGAAAAGAAAGTCGAGAATTACTTTCGGAGCGTTTTTCCTCCGAGACAAGCAAGAAAAACTTTATTTTCTTAATGGCTGATTATCAACACCTTACGACACTAAAAGGTAACCTCACAAGAATTAGCTTGCGATTTTCTAGGATTCTGTCATACTGTACTTATAACACTTTAAAAAGAAAGATATACAAATGGATTCCTACATGATAAAAATTCGCATCAAAGACACCAACGCCATGCTCGCAAGAGCTACTGACTCGGACGAGATTGCTCGACTGGAGTCCACCTTGAAAGCGTGGAAACGCCACTTGCACGATGCTGAAATGATCGAATTCGAGGATCGTGTCGGCTTTAAGTCAATGGAAAGAAATGCAGGCGTTTGGGGCGAACGCTAGAAGAAACACTTTAAACACAAAAAAAAATTATGGTAAGAATACTAATACATGAATTCCACTCTTTTATCTCTGTAAAGATTTTTGAGGGTGGAGAATTTCCACGAGTCCGCTCAACTGGACGCCTTGACGGATTGCACAAAATCCTCAAAAATGAGTTTGCTCACTTTAAGGAAATGGGCATGGATGTTTCGTTTTCTCGACAAAACTCTGGAAAGTTTGGAGGAATCAAGTGGAAAGACATTGCTCAATTGCGATAGTTATTCCTTGACATTTAAAGATAAACCTAGTATATTATAGATATGATAAAAAAATTCATCTTCCAAACTCTTTTGCGTACTCGCTACCATGTAGGTTTTTCTACGGCAAAAACCCATTGGGTAAGAAAATACTTTTGGCGTTTAAAGTCTGCCGAGGACTTCGCAAGAAATTGCAAAGACTTAGGAAAAACAACTGTATGGCGTAAAGACTCCAAGCGGATGTTTACCCACAACAATCTAGTCGACTACTCAATTCATCCCGATGCGAACAACTTTAGCACAAACATTTAAACTTGACATTTAATCGAAAATTTAATAGAATTAAGGCATGAACAAAGCAGTCGAAGAACTACAAGATTCCAACACATGGATACTCACCTCTGTAAATGGGGTTGCCGTATTCATGCACAAAGATTCTCCACATTACACGGCGAAAGCTAACGACCGAATCGTTTCGCAGGATTGTGTTGTGGCTAACGAGTCGAGGCTCATAGAGGTTACGGCTGAGTTGAATTTGCCTCAAGAGTGGGGAGTGTTCGCCTTGACTGAGTGAGTCC
>TARA_R110001583_G_scaffold48281_4_pt1 | contig 18756 bp, 23 predicted proteins | sample TARA_R110001583 | Tara Oceans TARA_R110001583 (sample SAMEA4398432) | marine metagenome | biome: Polar Biome; feature: [MES] marine water layer (ENVO:01000295) within the mesopelagic zone...; material: water (ENVO:00002006), including particulate matter (ENVO:01000060) such as...... | reverse complement strand
TGATAGAGATGGTAATGCTGTTAAGCTTGTTAACAGATTGGATTTCAGCTCAGCTAACTTTCAAAAAGATAAACCCGGGTCATGAAGACGTTTAAGCAATTTTTTGAGCAAAAGGAATCAAAATCACTAACTACAGCGTTTGGTCGGTTTAATCCCCCTACTATTGGTCATGAGAAACTAATAAACGCTGTTGAGGCGGCTGCTGGTGGTGGTGATTTTAAAATATATGCTTCACAATCACAGGATAAATTAAAGAATCCACTTGATTACAGTGAAAAGGTAAATTTCATGAAGGAAATGTTTTCAGAATATAAAGACAACATTGTATATGATAATAGTATAAAGACAATATTTCAAATATTAACACAAGCCTATAATGATGGTTATACACAATTTACTCTTGTTGCAGGAAGTGACAGAGTACCTGCTTTTAGTGATTTAATTAAAAGATATAACGGTGTTGAGGGTAAGCACGGGTTTTATGATTTTGTAGATGGTTTAGAAGTTGTATCTGCTGGAGAGCGAGATCCAGATTCTGAAGGAGTAGAGGGTATGAGTGCATCAAAGATGCGCGAAGCTGCTACTAAAGATGATTTTCAAGAGTTTATAACAGGGCTACCAGTCGGATTTACTTATTCGCAAGAATTGTTTGATGCAGTTAAGGAAGGTATGGCTTTACCTAGTGATGAAGAGATAGCAGCATATAGAGCTAATAAGAATAAATAATTATATGAGAGATCAGAAGCGTAGAGAGCTAGCTTTAATGGAGGAAGCTTACCAACAGGTAAATGAAAACTGTATGGTACCTGATGTAATGGTTACACAGGAGCCGATTCAAGCAGTTGATGTTGATACAGAGCAATGCGGTGAGCATGATCAATCGGAGATCGATATGGCTGGTAGAGATTTACTCAAAGCGCAAGAGTATGCCGCAAAGCTAAGTGCAATGGTACAGCAGGTTCCAGGTTTAGATGGATGGGTTTCCGCTAAGATAACAAAAGCTTCAGATTATCTTTCTTCTGTATACCATTTTCTCGATTATGAGTTACGCGAAAAGCCACAAGAAGTTGTAGTAGATGTTGAAGAAGTAGAGGGCCCGGTTGATATATTTAACATAGGTGCTGAAGATACTTGACCACATTCATAGATAACAGTTGTTATGAAAAAGTTTAACCAATTCTTTCTAGAAAAACAAGTCTTAGGGCTCATAGAGTTTTTTGATGTAGATGGTATTGGTAAAATTCCATCAAAACTCGACTCTGGTAACGGGGCATTTAACGTTATTCATGGTGAAGATATACAAGTACAGGGTAATAAGGTACATTTTAAGACTGTTAATAACAGGCGTTTAATGAAAGATAAAGTAGATGATATTGTTATCAACGTTGGTGCAGGTAATACAGAAGAAAGACCGGTAGTTAACTTCGATCTTAAGATCGGTAATAAAGAATTTAAAGATATACCCTTTTCAATTGGTAATAGATCTTCTAATTTATTTAAAATCTTAGTAAGTAAAGATTTTATTGAAAAAGAGCTTGATGCTCTTATCGATGTTAGTCAAGAAAACATCGCTGATAATGAAGTTGAGGCTACTTACTAGTACCAAGTAGGTCTCCAACGTAACGTCCAAGTAGCAAAGTCTTTATCATGACGAATATACTCTCTATATTTGTCGATAGTTGTAAGATCATCAAAATCTTTTACTTTTCTACAATCACAATCATCACTAATAGCTACTGCATAATTAGTTAGACCGGTTTTATTCATAATCGTATTATGAATATTTTTACCACACCATTCAATAAACGTTTTTGTAAAATGCTCGTTTGATTCAGGCCACCTATACATACGCTCAGTAAACATCTCTAATGTATGATCAACTAACCACATAAAGTTATCTTTAGTTTCACGAGCCCATATAGAGCATTGATGATTGAAATAACCTTTACCTCTTCTTCGAGGTTTACCAGTAGAAGTTCTTGGAGTAGATGGGTGATCTAATACTTCTTGAGGAAATGCATGAGCTAGCATAATAGCTCCTTCAATTTGCATCTTTGATCTTACATGTTGATCGCAAAGATTATAAGTAGAGACGATAGGATCGTCATCCGTTACAAAAATATTCATTCCTTTATTGTAAGATTGTTCCTTTATTTTTTCCAGTCAGAAACAAACTGATAAAATTCATTCCGAGTAGCAATTTCCTCAAGAAAATCAGTACTTAATCTTGAAGTCTTCATTTCACATCCATCGTGTTTAACACCTCTTAAGCATGCACAGGTATGAGTAGCGGAAATCATAACCGCAACACCTTTATTACCTTCACAAATTTCATCAATAGCTTCATGTATTTGCATAGTTAAACCTTCTTGTATTTGAGGTCTTCTAGCAAAATGCTCAACAATACGATTAAGTTTACTTAAACCAATAACTTTACCGGATTTTGAAGGTATATATGCTACATGCGCTCTACCAGAAAAGGGTAGGTGATGGTGAGAGCATAAAGATTTAACAGGAATACCGCCTTGAAATACCATACCGTCATAACCATCTGATGGAAAGGCGGTTACATTAGGGAGTTCATCATAGCAACCTACAGCTAAGTCTCTAACAAACGACTTTGCGACACGGTTAGGTGTATTATCACTATTGGGATCGTTACGCCAATCAATCCGTAGAGCATCTAGAAATTTTTCATATGCTTTAGCAGCATCTTCCATGACTTGAAGTTTTTCTTCTTCAGTTAAAGGCATATTTCCGTTAGCAGTAGGTAGTTTAGTAATTTTAGTTCGATCCATATAGTATAATTATAAGTACAAAATATAATATTCAAGACTAAATATTATAAATGCATAAATTGTCACAGAGGGAATTATTAATAGAGGGTGCTATTAGAGATTGGAAACCTGGAAAGGGGCAACTAAGAAAGGGGATCGGGTCACTTGTTAAAGGTGGATTAAAAAAAGGTGCTCAGGCAGTTGGAGCGGCTGGTAAGGCTATAAAAACTGCTTCAGAGAGGGGAGTTAAAACTACTTGGACGGATGTAGGTAAAGGTGCCGCAGCTGGGTACGAAGCAACTGGGGATTTTTTAACATCGAAGAGAGCTAAACTAGATAAATTTTTAGATGAATTAGGGCTGATGCCGGCTGATGGTGAGCGATCATTTCGTGGTAAGAAAAAATTAGCAGTTGTGGATGTCGTGCAGTATGATTATGATGAAGCTGGTAACAAAATACCCATGCCAGGTGGTAAGGTAGAAACAAGAAAATTTAAATACAAGGATGATAGGTGGCAGCGTGTTACTGATAAGCAGAGAAGAGAACATGCTTACGGGGTAGAGATTCCTAGAGGTGATCTCGCTGAGGCTGATAAGAGGCACCCTCTAGCAGGTAAAATTGTTAAGCATAGTACAACTAAAGGCGGTGTTGTTTACGGTACAGTTGTGGCAGTTACAGATGATGATTATGCTGCTATTAAGCCTCATAAAGGCAGTAAAGCGCCCGGGTTGTATGGTAAAGCAGTTGATGAAGTAGAAGAAACTACTGAAGAAGAAGCTAAGGCGCATTATGGTATAAAGACAGAAGGAACTAGTCAAAAAGATCTGCTAAGACAGTTGACTTTGCTTTCTGACTAATTAATTAACCGAGATTGGGACGAGGGAGACCTTTAAAACGCTCACATCTTAGTTGATTTTCCTCTTATTTACTATAAAATATATACATGAGTCATACATCATCAAAATTAATTGAGCTTGGTTCAACAGCATTTCGTCAACCAAGAGCAGAATCACATTGTAGATATATTCACGGTTATCAATTAAAAGCAGAAGTTACATTTGCCTGTAATGAGCTAGATGGTAACAACTGGGTATTTGACTTTGGCGGTCTTAAGGATCTTAAACACATTTATAAGACGCAGTTTGATCATACTTTAGTAATTGCTAACGATGATCCGGAAATTGAACTACTTAAAGAATTAAATGTAAGAGGTCTTGCGCAATTGAGAATTATGACCGGTGGTGTTGGCATTGAGCGTTTTGCTGAATGGTGCTTTAAGACTGCAGATAGTTTTGTTGATGAAGCTACTAACGGCCGTGTATGGGTTGAAAGTGTAACAGTATACGAGCATGAAGATAATTTTGCCTCATACAATAGATCAACAATTAAGGCTAATGAAGCTGTAACAGAAGAAGTTGCTGAAACAACTACAACTACAGCACCAGCAGCGGAACCACCAAAACAGGCATACAACCCAGATCGGCATGCTGGAAATGCACGAGTAGGACCTGGGGTAGTTAAACCAGGCCTATCCGACCCGTTTGCTGGTACCACATGGGGAAAAAGTTAAGCGCCTAATACTGAGCAAATAAATCGAAGTATCTTACTTCTAGAGATCTCAGAGTTACCAAACTCAAACGAATGTATATCGTTGTCCTTACATTGCTTTGAATTAAACATGTTAAATATCTCCTTATAACCTGATTTATTAACATCAGCTTGGTTACAATCACCAATAACTACGTACTTAGAATATCTTCCAAATCTAGTTAAAATTGTAGTAAGCTCTTTGCGAGATAAATTTTGCGCTTCGTCAACTATAACTAAAGCTTTGTTAAAGGTTAGTCCTCTAACAAAATTAACCGGTATTGCTTCTACAACACCCCTCTGCTTAAGCATGCTATATGTACCAGCATCAGTAATCTCTGTTACCTTTTCTTCGAGAGGAATAGCATATGGTGAAAACTTATCATCAATCTCACCTGGTAAGGAGCCTAAGCTTCTTTCAGCAGACTCTGTAACAGATCTAATATAAACTACTCGTTGAAATTGATCCTCCCTTATAAGCTGAAGAGCAGCGTATACAGCAATATAAGTTTTCATACTCCCTGCTGGTCCATCAACAAACCCCATCTTTGTTTTAGGGTTCATTATACAGTTATAAAACTCTTGATGTTTTGGGTTAAAATAAAACGGCCGTTTAATCTTAAAGTTTAACAACCAATTTTTTTGTAATGATTCTGCAAGCTCAGTATCAGGGCTCACCCGGCGCGTTCGCACAGATTTAACACTCATGTATTAATATTTAGTTGAAAATCCCCTCGAAACGTATATAATTTCATATATGTCTGTAGATTATGATAAAGAAACTTTGCTTGTATCTGATGATAAAGCATTTTATACATTAGAAGGAGAAGGTGAATATGTTGGTATGCCATCTGTATTTTTTAGACTATCAATGTGTAATTTAACCTGTAAGGGCTTTGCTTCTGCAGATTCGCCTCATGGTTGCGATTCTTATATTTCTTGGTCAGTTAAAAATAAAATGACATTTAATGAAATATTTGAATATTTTGAGAGGCATAAATTAGTAGATAAACTCCGTGATGGTGCAATCTTTAAACTCACAGGTGGTGAACCTATGGTACAACAGAAGCAATTGCTTAAGTTTATAGAATCTTTCATTAATAAATATGACTTCAACCCTGTAATAGATTTTGAAACTAATGCAACAATTAAGCCAGATGAAAGATGGGTGAAAGAATTTTATGCTACATTTACTACATCTCCTAAATTAACATCTAATGGAGACCCTGAAAGTAGATCTTACAAGCCTGAAGTGTTAAAATGGCATAGAGAGGTTGGTTCTGGGTTTAAGTTTGTTATATCCTCTGATGAAGATATTAACGAAATATGGCGCAAGTATGTTGATGATAATACTGTGAGAGTTCCTAAAAACAGAATATGGTTTATGCCTTGTTGTGGTAGTCGATCAGAGCATGTAGAAAAAGCTACAGCTGTTGCAGAATATGCTAAAGCTATGAATGTCAACTTTTCTCCGAGACTTCACCTATTAATATGGGATATGGCATTAAAGGTATAACATAATATATATAATATGAGAATAGCATTTTCCGGAACAGGTAACAGTGGTAAAACAACACTCGTAAAAAGCTTTTTATACACATGGGGTAATTATATAACGCCAGAGAGAACTTATAGAGATGTTATTGAGGAGGATAAATTATCTCATTCCTCAAATACAACAACAGATACACAAGAAAAAATATTAAGCTTTATGATCGACCAGATTCAAAGCTATAATCAATCTGATAAAGTAGTGTATGATAGATGTCCTTTAGATAATATAGCTTATTCAATGTGGTGTCATGAAAAAGGTATTGATGGATTTACGAAAGATTTTGTAACTGAGCAAATAAAGCTAATGAAAGAGTCTATGAGGTTTATCGATATTATCTTTTTATGTAGATTTGATGTTAAGCAAAAAATTGAAGACGATGGATTTAGGGATACAGATATTAACTTTATAAAAGAAGTAGATAATATATTTTATTCACTTTACAAACAATACACAGAGCATCCAGAAGCAGATATCTTCTTTCCACAGGGTGATTCTCCTTGTATTATAATGCTTCCAGATAATTCACAAGCACGTATTGATTTAGTAGCAGAATATGTATCCCCTGATGGTGATATGTATGGTGATGAAGACTCGATTCTAAATCCAGAAAATATTAATGAATTAGAAAGATTAGTAGAGATACAAAAGAAAGTAAAAGACCAAGAAGATGAAGAAGAGCGTCTTAAGCAAAAATTTGGGTTGCGACCAGGTGGCGAATTAGGCGGAGGAAGCGATTACCCATCAATAACGTTATGAATGAGCAAATAGGTGTAGGAATTATTACATGCAATAGACCAGAATTCTTTAAAAAATGCAGAGAATCAATTAAAGAGGAATGGTATGATAGTATTGTTGTTGTAAATGATGGTAAGGGTCCCCTTTTTGATAGTAGATCACCGGTTATACAGACAAAAGGAGGTGAAGGTGTAGGCAAAGCAAAAAATATTGCAATTAAACATCTATTACAAGAAGGTTGTGACTATATTGTTTTAGTTGAAGACGATATGATATTTAAAGATAACCTGTTTGAACAGTATATTAAAGCTTACAAAAAGACGGGTATACATCATTTAATGTTTGCTTATCACGGCCCGGCAAATAAAGGTAATATTAGTAAAGGAAAGCCCACACCGCGTAAAATTATAGATTATGGTGATGTAAAAATTTCATTGAACCAACATTGTGTTGGTGCAGTATGCTTTTATACAAAAGAGTGCTTAAAGGATGTAGGTGTTTATGATGAAAGCTATACTAACGCATTCGAGCATGTTGATCATTCATACGAATTAGCTAAAAAGGATTACAGTACTCCATATTGGTGGTGGGCTGATATTGCAAATAGCTTAGACTTTGTAGAAGAGCAAGCATGCTCTGAAGATAGTTCAGCTATTAGACCTAGGAGCGACTGGCAATCTAATATTCAAGATGCGTGGAATATGTTTACAGATAAACATGGGGTAGGACCCACGTCAGTACCAGATACTAGCTCAGCAGATGTTATTAATATATTAAAACGTATTAAAAATGAAAACAGATCTAAGTGATAAACTTACAATTCTTATTGCAGCTAAGGCAGACAGTGAAGACAGGCTTACAAATCTTGGAATTACTCTCGATTACATAAATTTTCACTTTAATGTACCTATTATTTTAAGTGAGCAAGACACAGAATCAAAACTACAACAGATTTGCAAAGAAAAAGATGTACAACATATATTTCATCAAACAGATGAATTTTTTAATCGTCAAAGAGGTGTAAATATATGTGCTAGGCAGTCGACAACACCAGTGATAGCACACTATGATGCAGATATCTTACTAAAACCCCAACAAATAAAAGGAGCAGTTGAAGCTATTTTAAGTAAATCCGCAGAGTTAGTATACCCTTATGATGGTAGGTTTTATGATGTACCGAAAAACTATCATCAGCAAATTGTTGAAACAAAAAGCTTGAGCCATATAGATTTAGAAGAGTGTACTTTATTTAATCCACACTCTGTTGGAGGAGTTGTTATTTTTAATAAAGAACATTATTGGAAATGTGGAGGTGCGAATGAAAATTTTAAAGGATTGGGGTACGAGGATAATGAAATACATGAAAGGTTTAAAAGGTTAGGATCAAAAATAGCAAGAACCCAATGGCCTCTCTATCACTTAACACATGAACGTAAAGACACGTCATTTAATCATAACCCACATCTAGATCTAAATCAACGAGAGTGCTTAAGAATACAAAGCATGGGAAAAGAGCAATTATTGCAAGAAATTTCTAACTGGGACTGGTTGAAGTGTTAACATATTCACAGTTAGGTAGGCATGGCAATACAGGAAACTCAATGTTTCAGTTTGCAGCATTAGTTGGGGCTAGCAAAAGTACAGGCTTTCAATTTTGCGTACCTAAACGTGAAAGTTATTATGATGTAAATTATAAATGTTATAATCGATCAATATTTGATGGCTTTGACATTGACTGTAATATTGTCAGTGATGAGAAAAAGTTTAAACATGAATATAGTGAACCGCATTTTCATTATAGTCCAGATATAAAAAATATAAATGATAATACAAATATAACAGGGTATTATCAAACAGAAAAATACTTTGATCACTGTAAACAAGAAATATTAAATTATTTTACATTTAAAACAGAAGTAAAAGCTAAGGTTTACCATAGAATCTACAAAGGAGTTTACCCAGATCCAAAATTATGTACATCTATTCATATAAGAAGAGGTGATTATGTTCAAAAACAAGACTATCACCCTTTATTAGGGCCTGAGTATTATAAAAAAGCATGTAAAAAAACTGATACAGAGTATTATGTCATATTTTCTGATGATATCGATTGGTGTATTGAAGCTTTTGGTAAAGATAAAAGATTAATATATTCTATAGATGAAGACCCATTTGAAGCAATGTTTCATATGTCGTTATGTACAAACCATATAATATGTAATTCATCATTTGGCTGGTGGGGTTCATGGCTGGGAGAAATGGCATCTGCAAAAAAAGAGAGTATAATAGTTGCACCTAGTAAATGGTTCGGACCCGCACATTCTATGTACGATCCAAAAGATATAATTCCTGACCGATGGATAACAATATAAAATTACACATTAAAGATAAAACTTTTGCACATTGCGAGTTTTCAAATAACCCGTTACCTCCTAAACAGTTTAGTAAACATATTACTTGGGTTAGAGATCAAGAACCGGAAATGGATGACTGGTGTGTATATACTGATCTATGTATTAAGGAAGCTAGACCGTATCATTTTATCTCAAAGAATAAACATGCGACCAGTCCACAAAATAAAAATATAGCATGGCTAATTGAACCGTATGATCATATTCCTCATGTATATACTTGGGTAGCTGATAATCATACACAGTTTGCACAAATATGGACGCATGAAAATGAGCTCTTAAAAACTGCTAATGTGGTTAATATGGAGTATCTACACGACGACCCCTCTACACATTGGCAAGATCGAGCTATACGCAAGGGGCTTTTAGTCCCCTTTGGTGGGTGTTGGATTGATAGCGTAGATCAAAATATACATAACAAAACTAAAAACTTCTCTATTATTGCATCAGGTAAGCGTCAGCACGAAGGTCATCGATTACGCCACAATATTATTGCATCATCTGCCGGGCGAGTTGATACGTTTGGTAACGGCTATAATCCAATACAAGATAAAATTGAAGGTCTTCGGGATTATCGATATCACTTTGTTATTGAAAACGTAAGACGTGATTATTGGTTTACTGAAAAATTAATCGATTGCTTTAGAACTGGAACAGTGCCGATATTCTGGGGGTGTCCTTCAATATATAATTTTTTTAATGTAGATGGTATGAAGATATTTGAAAAGCTTACAGATCTCCCCGCGTTATTAAAGGAGTGCACAGAAGAACAATATATAAAAATGCTGCCTCATATTAAAGAAAATTTTGAACTGGCTAAAAAATATATTTTAGCAGAAGATTACATTTACAGTAATTATAATAAGATTTTAACATGAAAGAAATTAAATTAGTATCTGATACCATAGATAAAAACGATATAAGCGATTTAGTAGAGTGGTTAACCCAGCCAGACATACCACGACTCACTAAAGGCGACTTAACATTGCAGTTTGAAAAAGAATTTTCCAATAAAATAGGAACAAACCATTCTATATATGTTAACTCTGGTTCATCTGCTATTCTTTTAGGATTAGCTGCATTAAAATATAGTAATCTTTTAAAAAATACTAAATTAGTAGTTTCAAATTTAAGTTGGTCAACAGATGTTACAACACCTGTGCTATTAGACTACCAAACAACTTTAATAGATTGTAATTTAGAAGATCTTTCTGTAAATTTAGAGCAGTTAGAGCATGTATTTAAAACACAAAACCCGGCAGCGTTTATTTTAGTATCAGTTTTAGGTTTAGTACCTAAAATGAAAGAGATAATTAATCTTTGTGAGAAATATGATGTAATTTTAATTGAAGATGTTTGTGAAAGTTTAGGTTCAACATATCAAAGTCGTATGCTTGGTAGCTTCGGTGAGATGTCATTCTTTTCTTTCTATTTTGGTCACCATATTTCTACTATTGAAGGCGGTATGATATGTACAAGTAATTCATCTCTTAATGATATTTTATTAAGTATGAGAAGTCATGGTTGGGATAGAGATCTTAATAAAGAAAGTCAATTAAAATGGCGTGACGAGTGGGACATTGATGACTTTAGAGCTCAATATACCTTTTATTACCCTGGAATGAATTTAAGAAGTACAGATCTCCAGGCTTTTATAGGACTTAATCAAATACAAAAAATTGACACGTTCAGTAAAAAGCGTAATTTGAACTTTATAAAATATAGAGACTTATTACTAGCCGATAATATGCTAACTCTCAAAGAAAGGGAAGGTGATTTTATTTCTAGCTTCTGCTTTCCTGTGATTAATAAAAATAAAAGCAGCATTGTAAAGCGACTAGTAGAAAATAAAATTGAAACTAGACCATTAATTGCTGGATCTATAAGTAAAAATCCTTTTTGGGAACAGTATTCGAAAAAATCAACATGTTTACCTACACCTAACTGTAATTTAATTGACGAATTTGGTTTCTATATACCTAATCATCAAGATCTTACCGACGAAGATATTATACGAGTTGTTAAAATAATTTCTGCAGATAAATAGTTGAGCATATGAAAAGAGCTTTAATTACCGGTATTAATGGACAAGATGGTTCATACTTAGCAGAATTTTTATTAGAAAAGGGTTATGAAGTATGGGGTATTTTAAGAAGAAACTCAAATCCTGAATCGCAAACTTCGCGTATTCAGCATATTTTTAAAGATATTAAACTGTTATATGGTGATCTTACTGATATTTCTTCTTTAAATAGTATTATACATCAATGTAGACCACACGAAATATATAATTTAGCTGCGCAATCGCATGTTAGAATTAGTTTTGATATGCCAATTTTTACAGCAAATGTAACTGGACTCGGAACTTTAAATCTTTTAGAGGCTGTTAGATTAAACGACCCTACTATTAAAGTATATCAAGCATCATCGAGTGAAATGTTTGGAAATAGTATTGATAGTGACGGTTATCAAAGGGAGACTACACCATTAATTCCAGTTTCTCCGTACGGTTGCTCTAAAGTATTTTCATATAACATCTCAAACAACTATAAAAATAGTTATGATATGTTTATTAGTAATGGTATACTGTTTAATCATGAAAGTCCTAGAAGAGGTTTAAATTTTGTAACCAATAAAGTAGTAAAAGGTGCAGTTGACATAAAAAGAGGCAAAGCAGAAAGCTTAGCTTTGGGTAATTTAGAGGCTACACGTGATTGGGGACATGCAAAAGATTATGTAAAGGCAATGTGGATGATGTTACAACAGGATAAGCCTGATAATTTTGTATGCGCTACTGGTGTATCACATTCTGTTAGAGATTTAGTTGATTATGTCTTTAGTCAATTAGAATTAGACTACAACGATCATATAACCCAAGATGAAAAATTCTTAAGACCTGAAGAACTTACAGACTTAAAAGGCGATTCTACAAAATTAAGAACTGCCTTGGACTGGAGACCGGCTTATACATTTGAGACAATGATAGATGAGATGGTTGAGTATTGGTTAACACATGAATAATGATTTTACCAGATAAAAAAATAATTTTTATTCACATCCCAAAATGTGGCGGTAGTTCTATAGAAAGAGCTCTTGCGAGGCATGCTGACGAAACAATTATTGAAGAAAGTAAAGCTAGCTTTACTTTAAGATATGGTGTAATCCAGCGGCAGATAGAACAGCATTTTAATATTACTTTTGGAGAATATAAACACTTAACGGCTAAACAGTATAAAGAGTTTTTAGGTAAAGAATATAATGATTATTATGTTTTTTCTGTTATAAGAAGCCCTGTAGCGCGAATTAAATCCTTAATAAGATGGTCGGGAATTGAGGCTTTAAATGATGATACTATAGCAATTAATTTAAAATATCACAATAGCTGGTACCCAGCTAATAAGTTCTTGCAAGACGATGAAGGTAATATTATTGTAGATAAAGTATTACACTTTAATAATTTATCAGATGAGTTTTTTGATCTAATTAATAATTTAAACATTAAACATATTAACTTACCGCATTTAAATAAGGCTGAAAAATCAGTTAATAAACATTTAGATGTTAATATAGAAGGTATTGTTCAAAAGTACTATTCTGAAGAGTTAAAATTATATAACGACTTTTTTTAAATGAGTAAAGGTATTTTAGTAACCGGGGGATCCGGTCAAGTTGGCAAAGAGCTCCGGCAAATTATTCCGGATGCAATATACATATCATCAAATGAATATGATCTTACAACAGAAGAAGGTGTAAAAGACCTTTTTATGTTTAGTAATTTTCATACCATAATACACTTAGCAGCAAAGGTAGGTGGTATAGTTGATAACATTAGTAACCCGGCAGAGTATTATTCAGATAATGTTCTAATGAATACCTTAATGGTAAATTATGCTGTAAAACATGGTGTTGAGAGATTCATTGGAGTACTTAGTACATGTATATACCCTGATAAAGTAAAGTCTTACCCGATGGAAGAATCAATGCTTCATCAGGGACCACCAACACCAACAAATTTTTCTTACGGTATATCAAAACGAGCCATGGCGGTTCATATTGATGCAGTTAATAAACAGTATAATAAAAATTATTGTTATGTGATTCCAAGCAATCTCTACGGTATACACGATAAGTTTGATAAAAAAAGTCACTTTGTAGCTGCTTTAATTAAAAAAATATATGAAGCAAATAAAGCTGGTGATAGTAAAATTAAATTATTTGGTTCCGGAACTCCTCTTCGTCAATTTATGAATGCAAGAGATCTTGCTATTATTCTTAAGAGAATGGTTGACGATAATGTAACAGCAAGCTTTAACGTAGCTAGTAGGGATAATTTAAGTATAGACGATATTGCAAGGGTAGCATTACGAGCCTGTAATTGTGAGCATATGAGCATTGAATACGATAGCTCCAAACCCGATGGTCAATATAGAAAAGATGTATGCACAAAAAAAATGCATTCTTTATTTTCGGATTTAAAATTTATAGAGCTTGAAGACGGTATAAAAGAAGTATATAATAAACTATATGACTCATAGTACTAGTGTCTTTAATATAAAAATAGACTTTAAAAATAGTAAAGGTAGTTATATTTTTGATAAGAATACCTGCAAACCATACCTTGACTTTATGGGTATGTATTCCTCACTGCCTCTAGGATATAATCATAAGGTATTTGATTCCTCTTTTAAAGACGAGATTAATAGAGTATCATCACTCAAAGTAGTTAACTGCGAAATACTAAGCGATGAACATAATGATTTTTTACACTCTTTTAAAAATTTTACATCTTTAGACAAATACTCTAATTATTCATTTACGTGTACAGGTGCGTTAGCGAATGAAGCCGCTATAAAAACTGCAATGTGGTATAAAGGACCACAAAAAAACGGTTCAATTCTTTCGTTAAAAAATAGCTTTCATGGAATAAATTCAGTAGGAAATATAATAACAACGAGATTTAAAGGGGTAGATCAAAGACAAGGTAATCTGCCCGGTGAAGGTATTTGGCCGCAAGCTAAAGATTTAGACGAGGCTATTGAAATAATTAAAAGAAATAAGAATTTACACGGTGTTATTATTGAGCCTATACAAGCAACCTTCGGAGATAACTATTTACCAATTGATAAGCTTCATAAGCTAAGAAAAACATGCACTAAATTTGATGTTCCTTTAATCTTCGATGAGATCCAAACCGGTTTTGGAACAACGGGTAAGACTTGGTATTTTGAGTGGCTAGGTATCGAACCTGATATAGTTGCATTTGGTAAAAAGTCACAGGTCTCCGGTATAATGGTAAAAAAGACACACTCAAAAGTATTTGAAATGCCTAAAAAACTATCTGTAACATTTGACGGAGATCTTTTAGATATGATAAGGTGTAAACATATTATAAAAGCTATTGTTGAGGATAAACTTTTAGAAAATGCTACAGAGATGTCTACATACTTTACTAAACAACTAAGCTCGTTAAACGCCTTTAAACATATAAGAAGCATAGGTTTGCTTTTTTGTGTAGATTTAGCATCCAAGTCACAGAGAGATATTCTTGTTAAGCAACTCTTTGAGAAGGGTATGATATGTAACCCGACGGGGAAAAAGTCTATAAGAATGAGACCAAACTTAGCTGTTAAAAAGGAAGAAATAGATCACGCGCTTGATATAATTAAAGATTGCTTTTTATAAAAAGATATTATAATATAGAGAATATGAGACATATTGATTTTGAAAATCTTGAAGAAAAATTTGATAAAGCCTTAATAACTAAAGAGTGGAAAAAACTAGAAAAGGATTTTCATACTAGTAGCGATATTTATATTGTTGCAAACGGTGGTCTGTGGGCAGTAGCGAATCATGCTGCTGATGATTGTACAAGGTTGTTTGCTAAAGCCGGTATTAAAAAGCATATTAAAACCCTAGAAAGTCAATGTCTAATTACTAGTATCGCTAACGATTATGGTTACAATAATCTCTTTTTAAGATGGTTAGAGCTTGAAAAACAAACTGGTGCTATGAAAGATGATGCAATGATCATTGCACTTTCTTGCTCTGGGGGATCAAAAAATGTAGTTTCATGCTGTCATTGGGCACTTAAAAATGGATATAAAACAGCTATGATCGCCGGTCAAGATAGAGGTGTACTTAATGAAAAAGTTAATAACGTTATTCTGGACTGCAAGTATTTTCATACTGTAGAAGTTTTATCTTTAATTTTATTTTATGATCTTATTCATGCGTGTGGTGCAGAGTGCCCGTCTATAAAAGACGAGGTTATTAGAAAAGGAAATGCAATGCCTTTAGTAAGAAATCCTTTACATTAAAATGAAAACTATCGCGATGATTCCCGCTAGAATGGGAAGTAAGAGAATTGAAAAGAAAAATTTACGTATACTTAACGGTAAACCTTTAATTTCATATATAATCGAAGCTACTATCGCAGCTAAATGCTTTGATGAGATATACATTAATTCTGAATCTGATGTATTTAAAGAAATAGCCGATTCGTATAAAATAAAGTTTTATAAGCGACCAGAAGAACTATCTGCGGATAGTTCTACTAATGATGAATTTGTATTAGATTTTATAAATAAAAATAATTTAATTGATTATAAAGATTGCAATATAATACAAATACTACCAACATCTCCCTTTTTAACTTCTACAGAAATTAAAGAGTTCGTCGATAAATTTAATACCAAGCAACATACTACATTAATATCAGTTACGGAAAATAAAATTGAATGTTTATATAATAATACACCAGTAAACTTTGATAAATTAAAACCAACACCACCTTCACAGTTATTAACACCCATTTTGTCATATGCATGCGCGTTAATGGCGTGGTGTGTAAAAGAGTATGTCCAAAATATAAACTTATATAATTGTGGGTACCATGGTGGAAAAGCAAGTACGGGTACATACACTCTCAAAGGCTTGTCATGTATTGACATTGACAATGAATCTGACTTTCAATTAGCAGAAGCAATTATGAGAAGTGGCTTTAAAGCAAAGAAATTTACACCCGAATATTATAACTCTCAAAATAAAGAACGTATTGAAGACGATGTTCCTAGTATATTAGTTAAGGACGGTGTACCAAATAACGATCTACATGATTGTAATAAAGATATTATTAATATTGAATCTATCTTTGAGAGTAAAAAGGAATTTAAATCATGGAGTAAACGAATTATAAACACGGAAAGCAATAGTGCTACATTAATACAACAACAACCCGGCGAGGGTAACAGAAGACACTATCATCCTAATTGGAATGAATGGTGGTATATTGTTGATGGGCAGTGGGAATGGGAAGTAGAAGGTGAAATTAAAAATGTGTCAAAAGGTGACATAGTCTTAATAGAAAAAAATAAAAAGCATAAAATTACAGCTATAGGAGATACACCATCAATTCGCTTAGCAGTTAGTAGAGAAGACGTTCCACATATATATGAACATTAACTTTAAAAATAAAAATGTTTTAATTACAGGAGGGTCGAGAGGTATAGGAAGTGAGCTTGTAAAAACGTTTTCCGAATTAGAAGCAGATGTAACTTATACGTCTACTAAGGAACTTGACTTTAATAATGAGAAGTCAGTTAGCAGGTTCCTAGACACTATTAAAGATAAGCCTTTTGATATATGTATAAATAGTGCAGGTATAAATTATATAGATAATTTTTGTGATATTAAGGATACTGATTGGAATAATATAATTAACGTTAATTTAACAGGTTGCTATAAAATATGTAAATGTGTCTCGAAATTAATGATAGAGCAAACATCCGGTAAGATTGTAAATATATCATCTATATGGGGAAATGTTTCTAAACAAGGTAGAGCTGCGTATTCAGCTAGTAAATTTGGTGTAAGAGGCCTAACAGCTGGTATGGCAGCTGAACTAGCTCAACATAATATTTTAGTAAATAGTATATCTCCTGGGTTTACTATTACAGAATTAACAAAAAAAATATTAGGTGAAAAAGGTATGAATGAAGTTAAATCACAAATACCTCTAAAGCGCCTAGCAACTACCAAAGATATATCAAACGCAATTTTATTTTTATGCAGCGATTTAAATACATATATTTCAGGGCATGATCTTATAGTTGACGGGGGATTTTGTATGACATGAAAATAAAATCTCATAGAGGTGTTTATAACGTTACATTTAATACACCCATAACGAACTTATTTGATAACGTAGATAATAAATTTTTTATTATTGATAAAAACATAAAAAAGTTATTTCCAGCAGTATGTAACAAGGTTAAGAACGTGACATATATTACAGCCAAAGAAGATAATAAAAATTTGGAATTTTGTACCTCACTTATTGATATGCTGCTAAAGAAAAATATCAAAAAAAATCATACTATAATAGCAATAGGTGGCGGTATAACTCAAGACATAACCTGCTTTATTGCGTCAACACTTTTTAGAGGAATAGACTGGTATTTTGTCCCTACAACCTTATTAGCTCAAGCAGATAGTTGCATTGGAAGTAAAAGCTCCATTAATTTTAAATCATTTAAAAATTTGTTAGGGGGATTTTACCCACCAAAAAAAATTCTATGCTCTACAGATTTTTTAACTACTTTGTCAAAAAATGATGTTAAATCTGGTCTAGGTGAAATATTACATTTTTTATTTGTTGGTAATAGCAAGTTATTAAGTTCCTTTCAACATGATTATAATGACTTAGTAAATCTCAAACCTATCGTTAATCAATATATAAAAGAGAGTTTAACTATTAAAAAATATACTGTTGAAAAAGACGAATTTGATACCTCAACTCGACAGCTAAATAACTTTGGTCATACATTTGGACACGCGCTAGAAACAGCAACACAATATAGAATAACACACGGTCAAGCCATTACTATAGGTATGAGTATTGCAAATTATATATCTTATAATTTAAATTTTATTAATGAAGAAAAATTTAATTATATAAACACAATAATTAACTGTAATAAGCCAGATGTTAAATTAAGTATAGAAGAAAAACGAAAGTTTTTTAACGCTCTTAAAAAAGATAAAAAAAACATCAATAATAGTTTAGTTTGTATTTTACATAAAACACATAACACTACTAAATTAGAAATTGTTACCTTAGACAATATCGATAAGGTAAAAAATATTATTAATAATTATTTTGCAAAATATGAACACTGATACTATTAACTATAAAGATATGATTAACCACCCCTTAGGGGATGATTATGTTCGTGATGAAACTCTTAATAATTTAATTAAAGATAAGACTATAGCTTATGTAGGACCAGCACCTAATATTCAAGGCTGGGAATTAGGCGAACACATTGATTCACATGATCTTGTCTTTAGATTAGGAGATCCCCCTGTAGGGTTTATGGGACAAACTGGTAAAGAAAAAGACTATGGTAGTAGATCTGATGTTCTTGTTCATAGCTTTAATTGTCAAGATGTACATCACTTAGGTCAAGATGTACCATGGTTGAGAACGTTAAAATACTTCTTACAGCCTATGGTCAGAGCATATGAAGCACCACTACAGGAGCAGTGGTTTAATCTGCTCGGGGTTCCTATCCACCATGTACCCGACCACCATATAAAAGGCGACCCGGATGATGCAGAACCTCCATTTGATTATAATAAGGGTAAACCAGGCTACTTGTATGATTATTTGGGCTCATTACCAAATACCGGA
>TARA_R110001583_G_scaffold191239_1_pt1 | contig 18760 bp, 14 predicted proteins | sample TARA_R110001583 | Tara Oceans TARA_R110001583 (sample SAMEA4398432) | marine metagenome | biome: Polar Biome; feature: [MES] marine water layer (ENVO:01000295) within the mesopelagic zone...; material: water (ENVO:00002006), including particulate matter (ENVO:01000060) such... | reverse complement strand
GATGTTGCAGTGCGGTTTGGAACGCTCAAACTTTTCCTTAGCCATTATGGCCTCCTATTATTCGATATGGGGATCAAGCCACCCTAAAAGGTGAACCCGATCCCCGAAGTGAGTTAGGCGAATTTCGCCTGAATTTCTTCCGAGATGTTCGACGGCACAGCTTCGTAGTGATCGAACTGCATCGAGAACTGTGCGCGGCCCGAAGACATGGAACGCAGCGTGTTGATGTAGCCAAACATGTTGGCCAGCGGCACGAAGGAGTCGATGGCAATCGCGTTACCGCGAGTGTCCTGACCCTGAACCTGACCGCGACGTGAGGTCAGATCGCCGATGATCCCGCCGGTGTATTCTTCCGGGGTGATCACTTCGACTTTCATGATCGGTTCGAGCAATTTCGCACCGGCTTTGCGCATACCTTCGCGCATGCCCATACGAGCAGCGATTTCGAACGCCAGCACGGAGGAGTCAACATCGTGGAACTTACCGTCGATCAACGTCACTTTGAAGTCGATCACCGGGAAGCCAGCCAGAGGACCGGAGTCCATGACAGAACGAATGCCTTTTTCGACGCCGGGGATGTATTCCTTCGGCACCGCACCGCCAACGATCTTGGATTCAAAGGAGAACCCTTCGCCCGGCTGTGTCGGCGTGATGATGAGTTTGACCTCAGCGTACTGACCCGACCCACCAGACTGTTTCTTGTGGGTGTAGGTGTGCTCGACTTCGTGAGAAATCGTTTCACGATAGGCCACCTGCGGCGCACCAATGTTCGCTTCGACTTTGAACTCACGACGCAGACGATCCACGAGGATGTCGAGGTGAAGTTCGCCCATGCCTTTCATGATGGTTTGACCGGACTCGATGTCGGTCTCCACACGGAAGGAGGGATCTTCGGCGGCAAGACGTGCCAGACCTGCGGACATTTTCTCTTGGTCGCCCTTGGTTTTGGGCTCAACTGCGATCTCGATCACCGGTTCCGGGAAGGTCATGGTTTCGAGAACAACCGGCTCAGAAGCAGAACACAGGGTATCCCCGGTGGTCGTGTCTTTGAGGCCAGCCAAAGCGATGATGTCGCCAGCAAAGGCTTCTTCGATCTCTTCACGGTTGTTCGAGTGCATCATCATCATACGACCGACGCGCTCTTTTTTGCCTTTGGTCGAGTTCAGAATGCCGTCACCTTTGTTCATCTTACCGGAGTAGATGCGGGTAAAGGTGAGCGTGCCCACGAACGGGTCGTTCATGATTTTGAACGCAAGACCGGAGAACGCCATGTTGTCATCGGCACGACGCGGGATGTCACGGGTTTCCGTTTCATCGCCGGGTTTAAAGCCCATGTAATCCACAACGTCGAGCGGGCTCGGCAAGTAGTCGATCACAGCGTTCAACAGCGGCTGAACACCTTTGTTTTTAAACGCGGAACCGCAGAGAACCGGAATAAACTTGATCGCCAGCGTGCCTTTGCGGATCAGGCTGCGAAGCGTGTCCACGTCGGGCTCAGCGCCGTCCATCAAGTAGTTTTCCATGGCATCGTCATCCATCTCGACAGCCGTCTCGATGAGATGCGCACGCCATTCGTCAGCCAGATCTTTCAAGCTGTCGCGGATGTCGCGCTGTTCCCAGCTCGCACCAAGGTCTTCACCGGCCCAGACCCATTCTTTCATGGTCACGAGGTCGATCATACCTTCCAACTCGGTTTCAGCCCCAATCGGGATCTGAATCGGAGCCGGGACGGCGCCGGTGCGGTCTTTGATCATCTTCACACAGTTGAAGAAGTCAGCACCGATCTTGTCCATTTTGTTGACGAACACGATGCGCGGAACTTTGTAGCGGTCAGCCTGACGCCACACGGTTTCGGTCTGTGGTTCAACGCCAGCGTTGGCGTCAAGCACAGCAACAGCACCGTCAAGCACAGCCAGCGAACGTTCAACTTCGATGGTGAAGTCAACGTGGCCGGGCGTGTCGATGATGTTCATCCGAAACTTGGTGTCGGAGGTTGCATCAGCTGTCGGCTCTTCCTGACGCTGCCAGAACGTGGTGGTCGCAGCAGAGGTGATCGTGATGCCGCGTTCCTGCTCCTGCTCCATCCAGTCCATGGTGGCTGCACCATCGTGCACCTCACCAATGTTGTGGGATTTGCCGGTGTAGTAAAGGATACGCTCGGAACAGGTGGTTTTACCTGCGTCGATGTGCGCCATGATACCAAAATTGCGGTACCGTTCGAGGGGATATTCGCGTGCCATGATGTCGGTCCTACGGGCCTGAGTGATTACCAGCGATAATGGCTGAACGCTTTGTTCGCGTCGGCCATTTTATGCGTGTCTTCGCGTTTTTTCACGGCAGAACCGCGACCGTTGACTGCATCAAGCAGTTCACCGGCAAGACGCTCTTCCATCGTGTTTTCGTTGCGGGCGCGGGATGCGTTGATCAACCAACGGATCGCCAGAGCTTCGCGGCGCTCAACGCGCACTTCGACGGGCACCTGATAGGTGGCACCACCCACACGACGCGAACGCACCTCAACAGAGGGTTTCACGTTGTCGAGGGCTTCATGGAACACTTCAACCGGAGCTTTTTTGAGTTTGTCCTCAACGCGGGTCAACGCATTGTAAACAATTCTCTCGGCGGCGGATTTTTTGCCGTCGATCATCAGGTTGTTCATGAATTTGGTCAGCACGCGATCGCCATATTTGGCATCGGGCAGTACTTCGCGCTTTTCAGCGGCGTGACGACGGGACATACCAGTCTCTCCTTACTTCGGACGCTTGGCGCCGTATTTCGAACGGCGCTGCTTACGGTCTTTGACGCCTTGGGTATCCAACACACCGCGCAGGATGTGGTAACGGACACCCGGAAGGTCTTTCACACGACCGCCACGGATCAGAACCACAGAGTGTTCCTGAAGGTTGTGGCTTTCACCGGGGATGTAGCTGATCACTTCGAAACCGTTGGTCAGGCGAACCTTGGCCACTTTCCGCATAGCGGAGTTCGGTTTTTTCGGTGTGGTGGTGTAGACGCGCGTACAAACGCCACGCTTCTGGGGACACTGCTCCAGGTGCATGGATTTGGAGCGCTTGACTTTGGGCTGACGCGGTTTGCGGATCAGCTGTTGAATCGTTGGCATAGGGCTCTTTCCCGTTTCCTAACTTATGTGCCGCGACGGTGACCTCAGGCGTGACGCTTGAGCCCGTGCCGGGGCGATTTCGAATTTCTAGCATCACGCGATTGCGTAACACAAAAACCCGCAATCGTTCCCATTCCGAGGTGAACGACGCGGTGAGTTCCCAGAGGATCAGAGCGCCTTAAATTGCTCAGATCTTGGCCACTACGATTTAGAACTCGGCGCAAACGGGGAGACCCCCCTTAGCCGGATGTCGCGCGGTATATGGAGAGTCGCCCGCCTTGTCAACCGGTGGTCAACGATTGGCGTCCCTCTCAGCCTTCCGACGCAGCCGCGCCTCCCGCAGGACGGTGTAAATGCCCGTGGCGGCGATGATCCCTGCCCCTGTGAGTGCCCAGAGGTCCGGCCATTCACCAAAGGCAAAAAAGCCGATCAGCAAGGCCCAGATCAGCGCCGTATAGCGAAACGGCGAGACAAAGGAAATCTCGCCCACGCGCATCACCGTGACGGAAAGGACATAGCCAATGATGACACATGCCGACGTCCCCAGGAGCTGAATGTACCCCAGCGTCGAGAGCGGTTGCCATTCCGAACCGACAGACAATCCCCCCGCCACAACTGTGACCGCAGCCACGGCAGCAAAGGTCACGGTTGCGGTTGGCGCATTTTGAGAAATGGCACGGACCGAGAGGTCACGCACAGTGACAAACCCCATGCCCAGAACGGCCCAAAGCCCCTGCGCGCTAAAGCCTTCCCCACCCGGTTTCACAATCAACAGGACGCCACAAAAGCCGATCAGGATCGCCACGAGGCGACGCCAGCCCAATTGATCTTTGAACACAAGCGCGCCGACCACCGTGATGGAAAGCGGTAGAGTTTGCATAATCGCAGTGGCATTGGCCAAGGGGATATGAGTGATGGCCGTGAGAAAAGAGAACGATGCGCCGACCTCAGCCCCAGCTCGCAGCAGCGTAAACATCCAGTCCTTGCGGCTCAGATCAAACCGCACCGGCCCGATAAACACCGGCAAGATCACCAAGATCATCGCGATATTGAGAAGCCCGCGCAGGGTGAGCGCCTGCAACAACGGAATTTCTTCCAAAAGCCCCTTCATGAAACTGTCGTTTGTGGTGAAAGCCGCCATGGACAGAGCCATGAGAAGAGCGCCACGGGTGTTGTCAGAAAGTTTTGTCATAAGCGCGTGGTGTTCTTTGGCTTTGGAATGTTGCGGATCAATCGCTTGATGCTGCGCTATCATTGCTTTCGCGATCCAGAAAGCAAAACTTGTCCTCTGGCAAAATTGTTGGTCGCGCAGTTGTGCCCGCAGTCTCGCTGTGCATTATGACGAGAGGCCAAAAAGTGCCGGGCAACGTGCAGGGCCATGAGTAGAAAAACATGGGTGAAAAACTTGTCCTAACAACGATGCGCAATGAAGGCCCGTTCATTTTGGAATGGGTCGCGTGGTATCGTATGCTTGGTTTTGATCACATCATCGTTTTGTACAATGACTGTACCGATCACTCCCCTGCCCTGCTGAAAGCCCTTGATAAGGCGGGGATGATTACGGCCGTTTCCTACACGCCCGACCCTTCGATGCCGGTCAAACGCACCGCTTTGCCTTTGATGAAAACGCTGCCGCGGGTGCAAGAGGCCGAATGGATCTTCAATTGTGATGTGGATGAGTTTTTGGTGGTCCATGTCGGCAACGGTACGATCCATGATCTGATCTCGCAATTTGACATGGACGAGACCCACGCCATCGCTGTCCATTGGAAATGCTTTGGTGACAGCGGCGGGATCGGTTGGCAAGACGAGTTCGCCCATCGCAGCTTTACCTTCGCGGCCCCGTCCAGACACCGCGTGAACATGTTCTTCAAAACGCTGATCCGCTGGCCGATGGATTTTTGGCAAATTGGCGTGCACTCTCCAAAGGGATGGCGCGGGGAAGGCCCGTGGGGGACTGCGCCCAATTTGATGAAGCGCTGTGACGGGGTCACCTTGCGCAGATATGACCCAAAGACCTCCATTAAATTCACCAACCCGCGCTGGATCACCCATGATTTCGCGCAAATCAATCACTACATCACCCGCACCTTTGAAAGCTTCACGCTCAAGATGGGCAAACCGTCTACGGCGGCCAACCGTGACCGCTATACAATGACGTTTTTCCGCGACAAAAATCGCAACGAAGAGAGGGACGTCAGCGCGCTGAAGTATACGCCGCAGTTTGAGGCCGCCTATGCCGAGGTCAGTTCCGTGCCCGGCGTGATGCGACTGCATCATCGGTGTTGCATGGATTACGTCGAGGCGCTCTCTGCGCAAAATGATCGCGATCCGAAAGAGGATTTGCGCTGGCGCCACCACCAACGCGAAAAGAACAAGCTGGACTGATGCCCCCAAAACTCGCGACCCACCCAGTTCGCGAGTTGAACAAACGAAAAGGCCCCCCGCATCTCTGCGAGGGGCCTTTTTAAATCATATGAAGAAAGGCTTATTCTTGGCCTTCAGGGGTCTCGACCATCATGCTTTCGGCCTCGTCACCCATCACATCCATCACCGGAGCGGCGAGTTGTGCGGCGGCTTCGGCTTCTGCGCGGGCCTCCTCGATCACAACATTGTCGCGCTCTTGAGCGATGCGGCGGACGCGCTTGGTCGCGCCACCCGTACCAGCCGGGATCAAGCGGCCCACGATGATGTTCTCTTTGAGACCGACCAGCTTGTCACGTTTGCCCTGAACAGAGGCTTCGGTGAGCACGCGAGTGGTTTCCTGGAACGACGCGGCAGAGATGAACGACCGGGTTTGCAAGGACGCCTTGGTGATCCCCAAGAGGATCGGCTGACCTTTCGCCGGACGACCGCCCTTAAGCTCGGCTTTGGCATTGGCTTCGTCAAATTCAGCCTTGTCCACAGCTTCGCCTTTGAGCAGCGTGGTTTCCCCAGAGTCGAGGATTTCCCATTTCTGCAACATCTGACGCACGATGACTTCGATGTGCTTATCGTTGATCTTCACGCCTTGCAGACGATAGACCTCCTGCACCTCGTCGATCATGTACACCGCCAGAGCCTCGACACCCATAATCGCGAGAATGTCATGCGGCGCTGGGTTGCCGTCCATGATGTAGTCACCCTTCTGGACGAAGTCACCTTCGGCCACAGGGATGTGCTTGCCTTTCGGCACCATGTACTCGACCGGCTCCATCGTCTCATCCGACGGTTCAATCGAAATGCGGCGTTTGTTTTTGTAATCCTTGCCAAAGCGCACGTAGCCGTCAATCTCCGCGATGATCGCGTGATCTTTCGGACGACGGGCTTCAAAGAGCTCGGCCACACGCGGCAGACCACCGGTGATGTCCTTGGTCTTTGCACCTTCGCGCGGAATACGCGCCACAACGTCACCCGCCTGAATGTCCTGACCGTCTTCGATCGAAAGAACCGCGTCCACGGACATCAGATAGGTCACCGGGTTGCCCACATCGTTGCGGACCGGTTCGCCGTCTTCGCCAAGGATCAAGATCTCAGGCTTCAGATCGCCACCTTTCGGCACAGAGCGCCAATCGGTCACGATTTTCTGGGTCATGCCGGTGGCATCATCGGTGTCGTCGCGGACCGAGAGGCCCGAGATGAGATCGACGAATTTTGCCTTACCGCCTTTTTCCGCGATGATCGGAAGTGTGTACGGATCCCATTCAAACAGCTTGTCGCCACGGGCAATCATTTTGCCCTCTTCGGCGAACACTTTCGTGCCGTAGCCGAGTTTGTAGGACGCCCGTTCCACACCTTGATCGTCCACGATCACCAACTGCATGTTACGGCCCATGACGATTTTCTCGCCATGTTTGTTTTCAAGCAGCATGGCATTGCGGAACAGCGCTTTGCCTTCTTGGTTGGCTTCTTGGAACGACTGCTGGCCACCCTGAGCAACACCGCCGATGTGGAAGGTCCGCATCGTCAACTGTGTCCCAGGCTCACCGATCGACTGAGCCGCGATGATGCCGACGGCCTCACCTTGGTTCACCATGGTGCCGCGTGCGAGGTCGCGACCATAGCACATGGCGCACACGCCTTCTTCGGCTTCACAGGTCAGCGGGCTGCGCATCCGCATGGAGGCGATCCCGGCGGCTTCGATCAGATCGGCTTTGCGTTCGTCGATCAGTTCGTTTTTCGACACGAGGACTTCGTCAGTGCCCGGACGCAACACGTCTTCTGCGGACACACGGCCCAACAGACGCTCAGAGAGCGAGGCCACAACTTCACCATCGTTGACAGCCGCTTCGGCGGTGATCGCCAATTCGGTGCCACAGTCGACCTGACGCACGATACAGTCTTGCGCAACGTCCACGAGACGGCGGGTCAAATACCCGGAGTTCGCCGTTTTCAACGCCGTATCGGACAGACCCTTACGCGCACCGTGAGTCGAGTTAAAGTACTCGAGCACGGTCAGGCCTTCTTTAAAGTTCGAGATAATCGGCGTTTCGATGATCTCCCCCGACGGTTTCGCCATAAGGCCGCGCATCCCGCCCAGCTGTTTCATCTGGGTGACAGACCCACGCGCACCAGAGTGAGCCATCATGTAAACCGAGTTCGGTTCCATTTCGGCGCCATTCTCGTCGCGCTTGTTGGCGGAGATGGTGGACATCATCGCTTCGGTGACTTTGTCGTTACACTTCGACCAGGCATCGACAACTTTGTTGTACTTTTCACCCTGAGTGATCAGGCCGTCCATGTACTGTTGTTCAAAGTCACGCACCTGATCGCGGGTCGCGTCGACCAACGTCCATTTGTTGTCCGGGACAACCATGTCGTCTTTGCCGAAAGAAATCCCGGCTTTGAACGCTTCTTTGAAGCCCAAAGACATGATCTGGTCACAGAAGATGACCGACTCTTTCTGACCGCAATAGCGGTAGACGGTGTCGATGACGGTCTGCACTTCTTTCTTACGCAACAACCGGTTGACCAGGTCAAACGGTGCTTTCGCGTTGAGCGGCAGAAGGCCGCCAAGGCGCAAGCGGCCCGGCGTGGTTTCGAAGCGCTTCCACACTTCTTGGCCATGGTCGTCGATCTGTTTGATCCGGGCGGTGACTTTGGCGTGCAAATGCACGGTGCCAGAGGTCAAAGCGTATTCCACCTCGTCGATGTTGGAGAAAACCATGCCTTCGCCGGGCATGCCTTCGCGTTCCATCGAGATGTAGTAGATGCCCAAAATCATATCCTGCGACGGCACGATGATCGGTGCGCCGTTGGCGGGCGACAGAACGTTGTTCGTGGACATCATCAAGACACGGGCTTCAAGCTGTGCTTCGAGCGACAGCGGCACGTGAACAGCCATCTGGTCCCCGTCAAAGTCGGCGTTAAAGGCCGAACACACGAGCGGGTGTAGCTGAATGGCTTTGCCTTCGATCAATGTGGGTTCGAACGCCTGGATGCCCAAACGGTGCAAGGTCGGCGCACGGTTGAGGAACACCGGGTGTTCGCGGATCACCTCGTCCAGAATGTCCCACACTTCGGGACGCTCTTTTTCCACCAATTTTTTGGCTTGCTTCACGGTGGAAGACAGGCCTTTGGCTTCAAGACGCGAATAGATGAACGGTTTGAACAGTTCGAGCGCCATCTTCTTGGGCAGACCACACTGATGCAACTTCAGTTCCGGCCCGGTCACAATGACCGAACGACCGGAGAAGTCGACGCGTTTGCCCAAAAGGTTCTGACGGAAACGACCCTGTTTGCCTTTCAGCATGTCGGAGAGCGATTTCAACGGACGCTTGTTGGCCCCCGTGATCACGCGGCCACGACGACCGTTGTCGAACAGCGCATCCACAGATTCCTGCAACATCCGTTTTTCGTTACGCACGATGATGTCGGGCGCACGCAGTTCGATCAGACGTTTCAGACGGTTGTTCCGGTTGATCACACGACGATAGAGATCGTTGAGATCGGAGGTCGCGAAACGGCCACCATCAAGCGGCACCAACGGGCGGAGTTCTGGCGGGATCACGGGGATCACGGTCAGGATCATCCATTCCGGGCGGTTGCCGGATTCAAGGAAGCTTTCAACGATCTTCAGACGTTTGATGATCTTTTTCGGTTTCAGCTCACCAGTCGCCTCTTTGAGGTCTTCGCGAAGCTGATCCGCGGTGCTCTCAAGGTCGATGTTGCCAAGCATTTTACGGATCGCTTCGGCACCGATGTCGGCCTCGAACGCGTCCATGCCGTAGAGATCCTGGGCGTCCATGAACTCTTCTTCGGTCATCATCTGACCGTAGGTGAGATCGGTGAGACCCGGCTCGATCACAACGTAGTTTTCGAAATACAGCACGCGTTCCAGATCACGCAGCGTCATGTCGAGCATGAGGCCGATGCGCGAAGGCAGCGATTTCAAGAACCAAATGTGAGCGACAGGTGCCGCCAATTCGATGTGGCCCATGCGCTCGCGACGCACTTTTTGCAGCGTGACTTCCACACCACATTTTTCGCAGACAACGCCGCGATATTTCATGCGCTTATATTTGCCGCACAGACATTCGTAGTCTTTGATCGGGCCAAAAATACGCGCACAGAACAGACCGTCACGTTCCGGTTTGAACGTCCGGTAGTTGATGGTTTCTGGCTTTTTGATTTCGCCGTAGGACCACGACAGAATCCGCTCCGGGGAGGCCAAGGACACTTTGATCTCGTCAAAGGTTGTCGGCTGCGCCATCGGATTAAACGGGTTGGCTGTGATTTCCTGGTTCATCTTTTGAATTCCTCAAATTGTCGCGGAAGGGGGGGAAGAATAAGGGCCAAAGCCCTTACTCTTCATCCTCCGAATCCAGGAGTTCCATGTTGAGGCCGAGGCCGCGGACTTCTTTGACGAGCACGTTAAAGCTCTCCGGCACACCGGCTTCAAAGTTGTCTTCGCCCTTGACGATCGACTCATAGACCTTGGCACGGCCGGCCACGTCATCCGACTTGACCGTAAGCATTTCCTGCAGGGTGTAGGCGGCACCGTAAGCTTCGAGCGCCCAGACTTCCATCTCCCCGAAACGCTGACCACCGAACTGCGCCTTACCACCGAGCGGCTGCTGGGTGACAAGCGAGTACGGACCCGTGGAACGGGCGTGGATTTTGTCGTCCACAAGGTGATGCAGTTTCAGCAGGTATTTCATGCCCACCGTGACCTTACGCGCGAATTGCTCACCGGTGCGCCCATCAAACAGGATGGATTGCGCAGAGGTGTCAAAGCCCGCTTTGGCCAAAGCTTCGTTGATGTCGGCCTCTTTCGCCCCGTCGAAAACCGGCGTTGCGATCGGAACACCACGGGTCACGTTGCCCGCCGCTTCCAAAAGGTCGTCGTCTTCCATCGGCTCAAAGCCTTCGTCATAGACATCTTGGCCATAAACGAATTTCAGAGCGTCACGCACCGGGGTCATGTCGCCGGAGCGACGGTATTCCCGCAGGCCTTCTTCGACCTGTTGGCCCAGACCGCGTGCAGCCCAACCCATGTGCGTTTCAAGGATCTGACCAACGTTCATACGCGACGGCACGCCCAGCGGGTTCAAACAGAAATCGACCGGGGTCCCGTCTTCGAGGAACGGCATGTCCTCCATCGGAACCACACGCGAAATCACACCTTTGTTGCCGTGACGACCGGCCATTTTATCACCCGGCTGAAGCTTGCGCTTCACGGCAATAAAGACTTTGACCATTTTCATCACGCCCGGAGGCAGATCGTCACCACGACGGACTTTTTCGACCTTGTCTTCAAAACGGTGCTCAAGAGCCCGTTTTTGAGCTTCGTATTGGGCGTTCAAAGCCTCAACGATGGTGGCATCGTCTTCGTCTTCGAGCGCGAGCTGCCACCACTGACCTTTGGACAGTTGCGACAACAAATCTTCGTCGATGATCACGCCGGGTTTCACGCCCTTCGGACCTTTGACGGCAACCTTGCCCATGATCATGGTCTTGAGACGCGCGTAGATGTTGCGGTCGAGGATGACCATCTCATCGTCACGGTCGCGTGCGAGGCGTTCGATTTCCTCACGCTCGATCTGCACGGAACGTTCGTCTTTTTCCACACCATGGCGGTTAAAGACGCGCACTTCCACGATCGTACCGTAATCGCCCGGTTTCACCCGCAGCGACGTGTCACGCACGTCAGACGCTTTCTCACCAAAGATGGCGCGCAGGAGTTTTTCTTCCGGCGTCATCGGGCTTTCGCCCTTCGGCGTGATTTTACCCACGAGAATGTCACCCGGCTCAACGTGAGCACCGATGTACACGATACCCGCTTCGTCAAGGTTGCGCAGGGCTTCCTCGCCAACGTTCGGGATGTCGCGCGTGATCTCTTCCGGCCCAAGCTTGGTGTCACGGGCGGCGACTTCGAATTCCTCAATGTGAACCGAGGTAAAGACGTCGTCACGCGAAATGCGCTCGGAGATCAGGATGGAGTCTTCGTAGTTGTAGCCATTCCACGGCATAAACGCGACCATCACGTTTTTACCCAGAGCCAGCTCACCCATATCCGTGGATGGGCCATCTGCAATGACTTCGCCCTTGCCAACCGTCTGACCCACATTCACCAGCGGACGCTGGTTGATACAGGTGTTTTGGTTCGAGCGCTGGAATTTGCGCAGACGGTAGATGTCCACACCCGGATCGCCCGGTTCCAGATCGGCCGTGGCGCGCACAACGATACGGGTTGCGTCGACTTGGTCGATCACGCCCGCGCGTTTCGCTTGGATCGCCGCACCGGAGTCGATGGCGACTTTGCCTTCCATCCCGGTGCCGACCAGCGGCGCTTCTGCACGCAAAAGCGGCACAGCCTGACGTTGCATGTTCGAGCCCATGAGAGCGCGGTTGGCGTCGTCGTTTTCAAGGAACGGGATCAATGCGGCCGCCACAGAGACCAGCTGTTTCGGCGACACGTCGATGAGATCGACATTGGCCGGCGTGTTCAGCGCGTGTTCGCCCGACTGACGGGTGGACACCAGATCGTCGGTGAATTTGCCGCTTGCATCCAAGGCCGCGTTGGCCTGCGCCACGGTGTGACGCATTTCTTCGGTTGCGGACATATACTGCACTTCATCGGTCACCTGACCGTCGGTCACACGACGGTACGGGGTTTCGATAAAGCCGTATTTATTGACGCGGGCAAAGGTGGCCAGCGAGTTGATCAGACCAATGTTCGGACCCTCGGGGGTCTCAATCGGACACATACGACCGTAGTGCGTGATGTGAACGTCGCGCACCTCAAAGCCAGCCCGTTCGCGGGTCAAACCGCCCGGCCCAAGCGCCGAAAGACGACGTTTGTGCGTCACCTCAGACAGCGGGTTGGTTTGGTCCATGAACTGCGACAGCTGCGAAGACCCAAAGAATTCACGCACCGCAGCAGCAGCCGGTTTGGCGTTGATCAGGTCTTGTGGCATGACCGTGTCGATTTCGACCGAGGACATGCGTTCTTTGATCGCGCGCTCCATGCGGAGCAGACCAACGCGGTACTGGTTTTCCATCAGCTCGCCAACGGAACGCACACGACGGTTGCCCAAGTGGTCAATGTCGTCGATGTCGCCACGACCATCGCGCAGCTCAACCAGCGCTTTGATACAGGACACGATGTCTTCACGACGCAGGGTGCGCTGTGTGTCTTCGGCGTCAAGATCGAGACGCATGTTCATTTTGACGCGACCCACGGCCGAGAGGTCGTAGCGCTCAGAGTCAAAGAACAACGTGTCGAACAGGCCGGAAGCCGCATCGACGGTCGGCGGTTCACCCGGACGCATCACGCGGTAGATGTCCATGAGCGCGGTTTCGCGGTTCATGTTTTTATCTGCCGCCATGGTGTTGCGGATGTACGGACCAACGTTGATCCCGTCGATGTCGAGCACCGGAATCTCGGTGATGCCCGCGTCCAACAGATCTTTCAAAGTGCCGCCAATAACGGAGCCGTCTTTGTCGAACTCATAGGTGATCTCGTCACCCGCTTCGACATAGATCGCACCTGTGGTTTCGTTGATGATGTCCTTGGCCGAATATTTGCCGAGGATGTTATCAAACGGCACCAAAAGATTGGTGATCGTGCCTTCGTCGAGGATTTTCTTGACCGCACGCGGGGTCATTTTATCGCCGGCTTTGCAGATGATTTCGCCAGTATCAGCATCCACCAAATCGTAGGCAGGGCGTGTGCCGCGCACACGCTCGGGGAAGAACTTGGTCACCCAACCCTTGTTCTTCTCCAATTTGAAATCGACGGTGTTGTAATAGGCGTCACAAATCGCTTCCTGATCAAGCCCAAGCGCGTAAAGCAGCGTGGTGACCGGGAGTTTACGACGGCGGTCGATCCGGGCAAAGACGATGTCTTTGGCGTCGAACTCGAAGTCCAGCCAGGAACCGCGGTAGGGAATGATGCGGCAGGCGAACAGGAGTTTACCCGAAGAGTGGGTTTTGCCTTTGTCATGGTCAAAGAACACGCCCGGGGAGCGGTGCATCTGGGACACGATCACGCGCTCGGTGCCGTTCACGACAAAGGTGCCGTTCGGGGTCATCAGGGGCATGTCGCCCATGAACACGTCTTGTTCTTTGATGTCTTTGACGGATTTCGCGCCAGTGTCTTCGTCCACATCAAAGACGATGAGACGCAGCGTGACCTTGAGCGGAGCCGCATAAGTCATGTCGCGCTGTTGACATTCTTCGACGTCATATTTCGGTTTTTCAAGCTCGTACTTGACGAATTCAAGCACGGCCGTCTCATTGAAATCCTTGATCGGAAACACCGATTGGAAAACACCTTTGATGCCTTCACCGTCCAAGGGAACGGGGCTGTCGCCGGATTTGAGGAAAAGATCGTAAGAAGATTTCTGAACCTCAATGAGGTTCGGCATTTCAAGCACTTCACGAATTTTGCCGTAGTACTTGCGGAGCCGTTTCTGGCCAAGGAAGGTCGAAGCCATTGCGCGTCTTTACCTTTCGAATTTTCGCGAGCCACAGCCTCCGGTGGGCGCCGGTGGAAGTGCCCTGACGAAACAGAGATGTTCGGTCTATTCCTGCCCCCGTCCCAAAGGGGGCTCCCGACCGCTGAACCTCTCCTGAGAAAACGCCCTTTTCTCGCACATCCGCGAAAGGCCCTTTCTAAGACAGGTTAAGCTGGACCCAAGAAATCTCGGGTCCAGCCATTATTTTGTTCGGCCCATAAGGGCCAAAGGCGATTAGGCCAGCTCGACAGTCGCGCCAGCTGCTTCCAGCTTGGCTTTGACTTCGTCTGCTTCGGCTTTGGAAACGCCTTCTTTGATTTTGCCGCCAGCTTCGACGAGATCTTTTGCTTCTTTGAGGCCCAGGCCGGTGATGCCGCGGACTTCTTTGATCACGTTGATTTTGGATGCGCCGGCGTCTTTGAGGACGACGTCGAATTCGGTTTGCTCTTCAGCAGCCGCGCCAGCATCGCCTGCCGGGCCAGCCATCATCACAGCGCCGCCAGCGGCGGGCTCGATGCCATACTCGTCTTTGAGGATGGTTTTCAGTTCTTGTGCTTCGAGAAGGGTGAGACCCACGATCTCTTCTGCAAGTTTCTTCAGATCAGCCATTGTACTGTTTCCGTTCGTTTAAGATGTGTTCCAACGCGTGTGTTTACAACCACGTCGGTCTCTGATTGCTTATGCAGCAGCCTTGTCTTCAATTGTAGACAGGATGCTCGCGATGTTCGAAGCAGGTGCGCCAATCGCGCCAGCGATGTTGGAAGCAGGTGCGCCAATACAGCCAACGATAGAAGCAATAAGCTCCTCACGGGACGGCATTTTCGCAACGGCTTTAACACCATCGACGTCGAGAGCGGTCTCACCCATTGCACCACCAAGGATCACGAATTTTTCGTTATCTTTGGCATAGGCATCGGCAACCTTGGCCGCAGCCACAGGATCTTCCGAATAGGTGAGAACGGTCATACCCGTCAGGAAATCAGCAAGGCTTGCGCAAGGCTTTCCTTCAAGGGCGATTTTGGCGAGCTTGTTTTTGGCAACGCGAACGGACCCACCAACATCACGCATACGCGCGCGCAGGTCCTGCATCTGAGCAACCGTGAGACCTTCGTAGTGGGCAACCACAACGACGCCAGAGCTGTCAAAGATTTGGCCGAGCTCGTCGACCATTTTTTCTTTTTGTGCTCTATCCACAGTTTTACTCCAAGTATGGGAGAGAAAGCGCCCTCCCGGCTCAATTCTACCGGCATAACCGGCACGAAGTCCGTTACGGGCTGCGCCAAAGTCGCCCGAGGTCAAGCCCTCGGAGAAACTTGTCGTCTTCCCGTCTCAGGCAGGAATTATAGAGGGAAACCCCTCAACCCACCGTCTTGGACGAAACGCAAAACAGCGCACGACGAATCGCACGCTGGGTTGCACGGAGGGGTTTAGATGGAATTAAGAGGGAGAGCAAGGGGGGGGGGATTGCCTTTATGCTTTAGTATAGTAATCAATATTTGTTTTTTTAATTCATTTTATTTTTTTAATATTGATTATTTATTTAATCGTCGCTATAAGAATCCCACACGAAACAGAAAGGAAACTCAATGAAACGAGCACACCAAGACCAACTGGAATGTAGACTGGAAGAAGTCGTCGCTACACAGGGCTGGACAACAATTCGCGACGAAGAACTCAGACTGTGGTACGGCCAAAAGGTCACCAAAAACGTTTGGAGAGATATTAACTCTCGCCTCGAAGCTCTCGCGGAGGAGTATCCTCAAAAGTACAAACGGGAAGTCAGCCTCTATCACTACGATGGGAACATTCTAATTGTGGAAGCAAGCGATGATGGGCCCCTAACACCGATAACCCAATTTCTCTAACGCTACCCCTAAGCAGAAAGGCGCCCCCGAAGGAGCGCCTTTCATAGCTTCATCCAAGCGTGACGCTTAGTTGCCTGTGGCAGAGTCCACAGCCACGGAAACGCCCGGGCCCATCGAAGAAGACACGGAGACCTTCTGCATGTAGGCCCCTTTTGCGCCGGTCGGCTTGGCTTTTTGAACCGCATCCACAAAGGCGCGGATGTTTTCGATCAGGTGTTCGGCGGAGAAAGAGGCTTTGCCAACACCCGCGTGAACCACACCGGCCTTCTCTGCTTTGAACTGAACTTCACCACCTTTGGCTGCTTCCACGGCCGCTTTCACGTCCATGGTCACTGTGCCAATTTTCGGGTTCGGCATCAGGTTGCGCGGACCAAGGATTTTACCAAGGCGACCCACGATCGGCATCATGTCCGGGGTTGCAATGCAACGATCGAACTCGATTTTGCCGGACTGAATGGTCTCCATCAGATCCTCTGCGCCAACGATGTCAGCGCCAGCGGCGGTGGCTTCGTCTGCTTTCGGACCACGGGCAAACACGGCCACGCGGACGGTTTTACCAGTGCCGTTCGGCAAGGTCACAACGCCGCGAACCATTTGATCTGCGTGACGCGGATCAACACCGAGGTTCAGCGCGATTTCGACGGTTTCGTCAAATTTCGCGGTTGCGTTGGATTTGACCAATGCCACGGCGTCTTCGACGGTGATGTTTTCTTTGCCTGCGAATGCTGCACGGGCTGCAACGGTGCGTTTACCAAACTTAGCCATTACTTCACCTCGATGCCCATAGAACGTGCAGAACCGAGGATGATTTTCATCGCCGCTTCGACGTCGTTTGCGTTCAGGTCTTTCATTTTCGCTTCTGCGATCTCACGCACCTGAGCCAAGGTCACGGTGCCGGCAGTGGTGCGACCCGGGGTTTTGGAACCGGAGGTCAGTTTTGCCGCTTTTTTCAGGAAGTAGGACGCCGGGGACGTCTTGATGTCCATGGTGAAGGACTTGTCCTGATAGTAGGTGATCACGGTCGGGCACGGCGCGCCGGGCTCCATGTCCTGTGTCTTGGCGTTGAACGCCTTACAGAATTCCATGATGTTGATGCCGCGCTGACCAAGCGCCGGACCCACGGGCGGGGACGGGTTTGCTTTGCCTGCGGGCACTTGCAGCTTAAGGCTGCCCACGAGTTTTTTAGCCATTGGCTTTTTCCTTTTCCAACCCCCATGAGACGCGTCTCACAAGGAACTTTGTTGTGTGGTCTGACTTGGAACGCGCGCGCCCCGCCTCTCCCACAAGAATGTCACACCCGAGGGATGCAACGTCATTCAGGGCCGTTTATTGACCTGAGTGAATTCCAATTCGACCGGGGTGGCCCGGCCAAAGATCGACACCGACACTTTGAGGCGCTGGCTGGCTTCGTCGACTTCTTCGACCATACCGTCAAAGCCTTCGAACGCACCTTCGCCCACGGACACCTGTTCACCCACTTCGAAGGTGATGGTGTTGCGCGGTGCCTCAGCACCCTCTTCGACGCGACCCAAGATGGCCTCAACCTCAGAATCGCGCATCGGCATCGGCTTGCCAAAGGAGCCCAAGAACCCGGTGACCCGGTTGATCGAGTTGATCAGGTGGTAGCCTTGATCGGTCATTTCCATCCGCACAAGCACATAGCCCGGCATGAAACGCCGCTCGACGGTCACTTTTTTGCCCCGGCGCACTTCGATGACCTCTTCGGTCGGCACCAAAACTTCTTCGATCTGATCCTGAAGGCCCTTTTCTTCCACAGCAATCCGGATCGCTTCGGCGATTTTTTTCTCGAAGTTCGAGAGAACGCTCACCGAGTACCAACGCTTTGCCATGGTGCTTTTGCCTTTTCTTGCTCCAACCCTGCGGGCCAGATGTCGTTAAATGTCATGCACATGCGTGCTCGCCCCGGAACAATAAAGCGGCGCGCAACTCGAATCGCTGCACGCCCGTCCGGAAGATTGCGCCCGCTCTATAGCCTCAGGCACGTAAGTTCAACCCTTTAGGCGTTCAGATCGCCCCAACTCCGCATACAGTCACTGCACACGAAGGATGGCGGAGCGCCCGCGCCTATTAGCCGAAAAGGCCCAAGAAGCCCTGAAGGCCAAAGCGGATGCCGAGATCGACGAGGAAAAAGAACGTCCCCACAAGGGCGGCCATCACGAACACCATCATCGTGGTCAACAAGACCTCGCGGCGGGTCGGCCAGACGATTTTGGTCACCTCAGCGCGAACTTGCTGAATGAACTGAAGCGGATTTGTTTTCGTGGCCATTGTAATGTCCTGAACTCTCTTGGTCTTGGCGCATCTACGCCACAGCGGAACGGATTTCAACCCCGAAGGCACGAAAGACAACGCCCGCCCTGCTCCGGCCCCGCCTTTATGGCAGCGGCGCGCAGGCCAACGGCGATCATCGTCATATATGGAAAGTGGCAGGGGCACACAGACTCGAACTGTGGGCCTACGGTTTTGGAGACCGTCGCTCTACCAACTGAGCTATACCCCTAAGGCCGAGGTGGGAAATACGAAAGGCGCGCTCGCTTTGCAAGTCGAAAAAGTCGATTGCGGTGAAAAGGCAGTGCTGTTCTTTGACTGCCTCCGTCAAAAAGGCCGCGAGGCGCGCGTAAAACAGGCGCTCATACGCCTCAACAGAAGAGGCACGGGCTGGCTTCTGGCGATCTTTCAGAACGCCCTTGCAAGCAGCCGTCGAATCCTGTGCGCAGGCCCTGACCGTAACCACTCTCCATCAGAGCCGCACGGGCTCGCATCCAAACAAAAAGGCCCCGCTTTTGCGAGGCCTTTCTATGCGATCAATCACT
>TARA_R110001583_G_scaffold6509_6_pt1 | contig 18768 bp, 25 predicted proteins | sample TARA_R110001583 | Tara Oceans TARA_R110001583 (sample SAMEA4398432) | marine metagenome | biome: Polar Biome; feature: [MES] marine water layer (ENVO:01000295) within the mesopelagic zone...; material: water (ENVO:00002006), including particulate matter (ENVO:01000060) such as...... | reverse complement strand
ATAAGAGGAGTTAAAGCAGATACTGGAAATCCTATGGGTGAAATCAAACATTCATATAAAAGCTTAGAGGAGTTCAAGACTCTGTTGTTTGAAAGGTGTCCTGTGACGACTCCGTCTATGGTCTATTCTAAAGAACTTCATAATAAGGGAATCTTAAGGTGGGATTCTAAAAACTATTTAGGCGCCGTAGATTATGACTTATATTTCAATATTGCTCACCACAATTATTTTATTTATCCTTTCCCTAAATGGATTGGATATTATTATCGTTGGCACGACAATCAAGCAACCTGGGGTATGCACAAAGAGCCCACCGACTATGACACACTTATAAAAAAAGTTTGGAAGGATAAATGGAAAGTAAATTAACAGTACAAGATTTAAAAAACTTTGAATTAAAAATTTTTGAATTATTTAAGGATAAAAAAATAACATCACCAGTTCATTTGCGAGGAGGAAACGAAGAAAACCTAATTGAAATCTTTAAAGATATTAAAGAGGATGATTATTGTATTTGTACTTGGGCTAGTCACCTAGAGTGTATGTTGAAAGGGGTACCAAGAGATATTCTAACAGCCTCTATTTTAAGAAACAAGTCCATATGTTTGGCATTTAAAGAATATAATATTATCTCCTCAGCCATCGTTGGAGGAAATGGTCCAATAGCAGTAGGTATAGCAAACGCTATTAGATTAAAAAAACATAAACGTCATGTGTGGTGTTTTGTGGGTGATATGTCTTTTTACACAGGTTCTATACAAGAAAGCATCAGATATTCAGAAGTTAATGACCTTCCAATTACTTTTGTAGTTGCAGACAATGGCCTAAGTGTAACAACTCCGACAGAAGTCTGCTGGGGAACAGAAATAAAAGATTTAGCCGAAAAATCTCCGAAGTGCATTTATTATTCTTATAAAAATATTTTTCCGCATGCCGGCATCGGAGAGAAGGTATTATTTTAATATGTTGAATTATAAAAATGAGCTAGAAAAAGCAATGTTAATCTTGGCCGAAAAGGAAGATACAATCTTCTTGGGTCAAAGTTTAGAATACGGTGGGATTGCCATGGCACAAACTTTTGAGAATATTTCTTCTGATAAAAAAATTGAAATGCCCGTTGCAGAAAACCTACAGATGGGAATATCAACCGGAATGGCTTTAGAGGGATTCGTACCAGTCTCGGTATATCCTCGTTGGAACTTTTTACTAGTAGCAGCAGACCAATTAATAAATCATTTAGATAAAATGATTTTGATGACAGAGGGTCAGTATAAGCCGAAAGTAATCATTAGAGTGGCAGTCGGCGCTGAAAAGCCAGTTAATCCTCAAGAACAACATCTGGGTGACTTTACAGATGGCTTTAAATCAATATTAAAAACAGTAGAGGTCATAAAGCTCACGTCAGCAGAACAGATTGTCCCTGCTTATTTGCATGCTTATAATCGAACTGATGGCATTTCTACTATTTTAGTAGAGGAGCATCAATTTTGAAAGTATTGATAACTGGCGGTAATGGATTTATAGCCAAAGAAATCATAAGCTACTTCAAAAGAGACAAGGCATTTAAAACAGAACTTATTGTAACAAACAGAGATACTCTTGATGTTAGCGACCCGATAAAAGTAAAAGATTTTTTTGATAATAACCATGTGGACATAGTGATCCACACCGCTGTAAAAGGTGGCAAACGAAACAGAAAAGATACTATTGTAGATTTTTTTGATAATATTATAATGTTTGATAATTTAGCTACACATTCTCATAAATTTAAGCTAATGTTTAATTTCGGGTCTGGAGCAGAGTTTGATCGGTCAACCGATATCTATTTTGTAAAAGAAAGCAGCATATATGATAGATATCCGGATGATTATTATGGTTTATCAAAAAATCTTATCACTAGAAAAATTATAGAATCAAATTGTAACATTATAAATTTACGAATTTTTGGGTGCTTTGGCCCAAATGAATTAAGCACTAGATTAATAAAAAATACTGCACAAAGGTTTCGAAATAACAAAAACGCAGTAATTCACCAAGACCGTTTTATGGATTATATATATTCTGAAGATGTATATCGAGTCATAAAGCATATTGTTCTAAATTATGATAATATTAAATTTAAGGATATTAACCTTTGTTATGAAGAAAAAAAAAGTTTAAAAGATGTAGTTTATTTAATAAAATCCTTGACAGGTTCACCTTGCGATGTTATAATAAATACACAAGAACATAATTTGTCTTATGTGGGAAATCCAAGAATTTTAAAACAACTAGATATTTCATTAGTTGGTCTAGAGCAAGGGCTCAAGGATATGTTAAAAAAAATATGAAATTAAAAATAGAAGACATAGTAAATAAACACCAGAACACCCCAGCCGTTGTTGCACTGCACGGCCCTAGCTTGAATCCATTCTTGGATAAGATTCAAGAACTACAGAAAGAGAAAGGGTACATAAGGCTATCGGTGAATCAATGGTATGATTTTTTTAAAGAAAAACCGGATTATTGGGTTGTGTCTAATACCGAATATACAATTTATAATAGTATTGTTCCTAATTTTTTCTGGGATACTTATAATACCTTTCAAAAAAATGTCTTTAATAAATATGATGTTCCTTTACTCTTCAATGATACGGCAGACCTAACTACTAATAATTTTATTGAGAACAATTTAAACTGTGATTATCTACCATATGATACAAAGCATTTTAAAGGAACAAAGTGTACTGAAATACTTAAGTTATTTAAAAAGTATTATGAAGAAAATCACAATTTTGATTATAATTATTTTGGTAATAACAGTCAAATGTGGTCGCCAGTTAGTACAGATGGGACAAACTGCCATCCTTCTTGGGCCACCTTTGCAGGAGCTTGGTCTAGAAAAAATAAGTGTTGTCATAAAATCGATAATAAGAGAATAACAATTCAAGAAAATTTACAGCAGTTGAGCGGTCATTCTCAACATATGGGCCCAGGAGTAAGTGTTGGGTTCTTCGCTCTTTCGTTTGCTGTTTTAATGGGGTGTAACCCAATTTACGTTGCAGGAATGAATTTAGATTATACGAAAGGATACGCAGAGACAAAGCAAACAAAATATAAACATCGGGTAAACCCCGGCGCGATAGGTCACTGGAAAGTCATATATAATTCAACTATACGTAATGATTTGAGGATTATAAAGGAATCAGCAGACTTGTTGGGAATAAAGATTATAAATTTAAATCAAAATTCTTGGTTCGATACGCTTCCAATAGGAGAATTGTCATGAAAAAAATGACTGCTATTATACCAGCCCGTGGTGGTAGTGTGGGTATTCCTCGTAAAAATATTGCAATGGTTGGTGATCATCCATTGATAGCATATTCAATAATTGCTTGTAAGTTAGCTAAGAGAATTGATAGAATTATTGTGTCAACAGACGATTTGGAAATTGCATCTGTTGCTAAATCATACGGAGCAGAAGTTCCCTTTATTCGCCCAGCAGAATTTGCACGTAACGATTCTAGGGACGTAGAATTTTTAAAACATTTTTTTGAGAATATTGATGTAGATGACGTAGCACTTATAAGGCCAACAACACCCCTTAGAGACTCTTCTATCATTGATAAGGGTGTTGATACCTATTATTCTGTAAAGGACAAGATAAGTAGCCTGAGGAGCCTTAATAAGGTAACTCAATCCCCTTATAAGATGTTCGGTGTAGAAAACAATTTTTGTACTGGTCTTTTTGAGAGTTTTGGAGGGGTAAAGAATTATTCTAATCTGCCTAGGCAGGCTTTTCCTGATTGTTATGAGGGCAATGGACATATTGACATAGTCAATAGACAAACCGTGTCCCAAGGCGATGCCTTCGGGGACAAAATTTATGCATTTATCGTTGATAAAATTGTTGATATAGATGTAGTATTCGATCTAGAAATTTTAAAACTACAGATACATTCAGAAAAAGATTTACTAACTAACTATTTGGAGAAAAAATGAGTAAAACATTTATAATTGCTGAAATAGGCATTAATCACAACGGAAGCCTTGATATTGCAAAGCAATTGATAGACGGAGCAGTCGACGCTGGCTGTAACATGGTAAAGTTTCAAAAGAGGACACTTGATATTGTATATGAACAGGCAGATTTAGATCGCCCGCGGGAAAGCCCATGGGGTACAACAAATCGTCAACAAAAGCAAGGATTAGAATTTTCAAAAGAAGAGTATACAGAGATCGCTCGATATTGTACTGAAAAGGGTATTGAGTGGACTGCATCAGCTTGGGACTTACCTAGTCAATTATTCATACGAGAATTTAATCTAAATTATAATAAAGTAGCATCCGCAATGCTGACAAATAGGAAACTTTTGGAAGCAATAGCAGAAGAAAAGCGACATACTTTTATTTCTACCGGAATGAGTACTATGGAGCAGATTCAAAAAGCAGTTAATATATTTAGGTCTGCTGATTGTCCTTTTGAACTTATGCACTGCTGCAGCACTTATCCCATGGCAGTAGAAGACGCAAACTTGAGAACAATGGAGACGTTACGAAATACTTTTAATTGTAATGTTGGCTATAGTGGACATGAGACTGGGTTAGTTGTTAGTTGTGTAGCTGCAGCCCTCGGAGCAACTTCTTTAGAGAGGCACATAACTTTAGATCGATCAATGTATGGCTCAGATCAATCTGCCTCGGTGGAACTGGGTGGCTTAAAGAAGTTAGTCAAGTATGTCCGAGCAGCAGAATTATCTTTGGGCTCGCCAATAAAACAAGTTACCAAGAAAGAAATAGAAATAGCTCAAAAACTAAGAAGAGTGAATACCCTATGAATTTAAGACATGTTGGTATCACCGTCACTGATATAGAAGAGTCTATTTCTTTTTATAAAGAAATTCTTGGCTTTGAAGTTGTTAGAATAATGGATGAGAGTGGTGATCATATCGATAAATTTTCTGCCTTGTCCGATGTTCGAGTAAAGACAGTTAAAATGAAAGACAAGTCAGGCGGAATGATAGAATTATTAAAATATGATTCTCACCCTGCCACCGCTAATTTTGATGAGATTACTCGAATTGGATGCAGCCATTTTGCTTTAACTGTAAAAAAATTAGATTTATTAGTTGAAAAAATCTTAGAAAGAGGTTATACTATTAATTGTGAGCCACAATTATCCCCAGATGGCAGAGTAAAATTAACATTTTGCAAAGGTCCAGATGGAGTATTATTAGAGTTAGTGGAGGAATTGGTTTGAATATATTTAAGGGAAAGACAGCCTTTGTAACTGGAGCAACCAGTGGAATAGGTCTTGCCATAGCCAAAGAATTAGGACAAAAGGGGTGTAAAATAATCTTTCCTTATCGTTCTTCGGCTAAACTAAGAAGTTTATTGGATGCATTACCGGAAGTTGATTTAATGGGGCTTCCATGTGACTTTTTAATTCCTGATGACGTGAAGACTCTATGCGAGTCTCTAGAACATTATAATATTGATATTTTAGTTAATAGTGCTGGTATTTTCCCGCTTAAAAATTTGAGAGATAGTGACCTTAAAGATTATGAAGAATGCTTTGATGTGAATGTAAAAATTCCATTTTTGCTTTCATCCATATTGGGTAAGAAAATGTGTGAAAGACAGTGGGGAAGAATTATCAATATAGGCTCATCTTCTGCTTATAACGGATCAGAAGATACAGGCTTGTACTGTGCTTCTAAACACGCACTGTTGGGCCTTACGCGATCACTATTTAAAGAATACAGAGCGCATAATGTTAGAGTCTTATCAATATCTCCCGGCTCAAGTCAAACACCGATGGGTGCGACAGACAAGAGACAAGATTTTACTACGTTTATTACACCAAAGGAAATAGCAGAATATACTGTATTTGCTGCTAGTTTTGACGGAGAAGGAATCTCAGAAGAAATTCGCATAAATCGCATGGTGATACGATGAATGATCTTAAAGGAAAACTTGCGATTGTGACAGGCGCTGGTCGAGGCATCGGACGATATCTAGCATCAGCATTACATGATGAGGGAGTGGTCGTACATGGGCTTGATTTAGACTTCCCAGATGAATATTATCCCTTTTCAACACTCAAGATAGACTTGACTGATGAGTTGGCATACCCTGCGATGATCGAATATTTGAATAAATATAATGACTGTCTCGATATATTAGTCAATAACGCCGGAATCACGTTGCCTTCTAAATCTTGTGAATATTCTCTAGAAGATTGGGAAAAAACATTTAAGATTAACGTGACTGTTCCTTTTCAAGTTGTTCAAAGTCTATTGCCATTATTAAAAAAATCTGAAAACGCAAGTGTTATAAATATTACAAGCTTAAACGCTGCTCTGGCGTTCCCACATAACCCAGCGTATGTGGCAAGTAAAAGTGCATTGGCTGGATTAACCCGCTCAATGGCTCTTGATTATGGAGAGTATGGAATTCGAGTAAATGCTGTGGCTCCTGGTTATATTAAAACGGATATGACTGGAGAGAGTTGGACCAATGTTGAAAAAAGAGAAAAAAGAGCACAGCGTACAGTGCTAAACCGATGGGGTACACCACAAGATTTGGTAGGCCCGATGTTGTTTTTAGCTTCTGAAATGTCTAAATATGTCACCGGACATTCGCTGTATGTCGACGGTGGCTGGAAAATAAAGGGATTATAATGACAAAATATGTAGATACCATCTATCCAGAGGATAAAGATAATAAATATCCGAGTAAATTAGCCAAATATTTATATGATAGATTTATGAAATTTGCCAAAACAGGTGCTCAACCCGCTGGTGAGAAGAGAAAAATTTTAGATATCGGATGTTCGACCGGTGAGGCTTTACGTCGATTTGCAGAGTTTGAGGACTTTGATCTTTACGGAGTAGATATTCGTATAGAAGATGCTCCGGATATTAATTTCAAAAAATGTAATATAGAACAGAATCGTATCAAACATCCGGACAATTATTTTGATTTTGTATATTCCAAGTCTGTTTTGGAACATGTAAGAAATACAGATAACTTTATTAGTGAGGCATTACGAGTGTTAAAACCAGATGGCGTTTTTGTAGCTCTAACTCCAGATTGGAAAAGCCAACAATCCATTTTCTGGGATGACTACACACATGTAAAGCCTTTCACAAGGAAAGGGTTAAGGGATTGCTTAAAAATTAAAGGATTTGAAGAATCCAATTGTGAATATTTTTATCAACTCCCCTTTTTATGGAAATACCCATCGCTCTCTTTTATTGCTAAATTAATTGCTCTCGTACCAGATTCCTGGAAGTGGAAAGATAAAGAGCAGCGAAATACTAAAGATAGAAAACTAATACGATTTTCTAAAGAAAAAATGCTACTGTGTTATGGAGTAAAAAAATGAAACATGTGGAAAAAGGATGGGGCTATGAAAAGTGGATTGTCAATAAAGCAGAATATTGTGGAAAACTATTATTCTTCAATGCAGGTAAAAAATGTTCTTGGCACCATCACAAAATTAAGGATGAAGTATTTTATTTACAATCAGGCAGAATGATTGTGCGCTATGGAGAAAGTGAAAAGATTGAAGATGCTGAAGAAATGATGTTAATGCCTGGTATGAATTTTTATATATACCCGGGATTGATACATCAAATGGAAGCAATCGAGGACAGCGAACTATTTGAATTCTCAACAGAACACTTCGATGAAGACAGTTATCGAATAATAAAGGGGGATTAATGGTTTATTATGTTGACATTGATGAAACTATATGCTATTATAAAGGTGTGAGAGAATATCCTAATGCTATTCCGAACCTAGAGCGTATAGAAAAGATGAATAAATTATTTAAAGAAGGAAATACAGTAGTATACTGGACTGCTAGAGGTGGTACAACTGGTATTGACTGGACCGAATTAACAACTAAGCAACTATCAGAGTGGGGTGTGAAATATGATGAATTAAGAATGTGGAAACCTTCTTATGATCTCTTCATTTGTGATAAAGCAGTAAATTCAGAGAGGTTTTTTGATGACAAATAAAATAAAAGTAAATTTATTTGATAGCTTAACACCAGATAACTATTTTGAATATTGGGACACTCAGAATTTTTCAAGCGAATTCGAGCCAACTTTGATTGAATGGGTTCGCGAAGGATCTGGCATGGGGCTTGAGGAATTCGAGGGCGCGACTGTATTTACAGATAAAGATTTGTTATCTCCTTGGGTAGACAAAGTGAAAACAAAACAAAAGATTGCATGGATTCTGGAATGTAGAGAGATACATCCGTTTGCTTATGAACACATCCAGTCCGTAGAAGATAAGTTTGACTATATTTTTACTTTTGATGAAAAATTATTATCACGAGGAGACAAATATATTAAAAACTTAATTGGAACATCTCGTGTATCTAATGAGGACGCGGGAATTCACGAGAAGAACAAGCTTGTTTCGATGATAGCTAGTGATAAAACTTGGACGAGGGGTCACCGCCTCCGCCATACTATCGCTAAATCACTAGCTGAACCATTTAATATTGATTTGTGGGGCACTGGTTATAAGCCGTTTGGAAAGAAACAAACCGGCCTGTCCGCCGCCGCAATCCGAGAGGGTAAAGAAGAGCCTTTAAAGGACTATTATTTTAGCGTAACTGTGATGAATTCCAAATCTAACAATTACTTTACCGAAACATTGGTAGATGTGTTTCGTTATGGAACAATCCCTATTTTTTGGGGATGTGACAATATCGGAGAGTATTTTCGCGAAGAAGGAATGATTACCTTCAATACTGGAGCAGAACTTGTTAATATTCTAGAAAACATATCTGAAGATCTATACAACGAAAAGATAGAGTTCGTCAAAGAGAATTACGAGCTAGCAAAAGAATATGTGTCAATGGACGATACCTTTGCTAAAAATTTTATTAAAGAGGTTATCAATGAGTAGTGAAAGAAAATATTTGCCGACTTTGTCGGAATTGATAGATAGATTATCTATTGCTCAACTTAAAGAGGTTTTTATTCCTAATCACAAGCAGGAGTATGCAAAAGAAATAGAAGATATTTGCCATGATATTGATATTCTTCTTCCGGAGAGTCAAAGCATCGATGCTAAATTGATTAGATCAATTGTTGTGTTATCTCAAATGAATTTACATATTTGGCATAATGAATCCAACTATCGCAAAGGAATAAAGGATGGAAACAATCTTGAGTTAACCCATGGTTTGAATGGAATTAGGAACACTGCAAAAAATAAAATTCAAGAAACTGTCGGTGGTCGTAAGGATTATAAAATAGATTGTTTAGCAGCAGATTTTAAAGATTGGGAGATTAGTTGGGATGAAGATTGATGACGTAAAAATCATTGAATCAGACGTATATACTGATTACCGCGGCGACCTTTGGACTTTATGGAAAGATGGAGACCATGGATTAAGTTTTAATCATGATAAGGTTTCTACATCTCGTAAACATGTTTTGAGAGGTATTCACGGAGACACCAAATCATGGAAGCTTGTTACTTGCCTATATGGAGAATTATATTTCGTCGTTGTGGATAATCGCCCAGACTCCTCTACTTTTGGAGTGTGGGATTGGGTAATTTTAGATGACAAAACAAGGAAACAAGTTCTCCTTCCACCCGGTGTCGGTAATGGCTTTATAGTTTTAAGTAACAGATCGGTGTTTCATTACAAGTGGGCCTATGAAGGAGAGTATCCGGATGTTGATAAACAATTCACTATAAAATGGAATGACCCATGGGTTGGTATTAATTGGCCTATCAAGCACCCCATTTTGCAAAAGAGAGATAAATAATGGAATATAAAGGATTTACACCAGAAAAGCTAGTAGAATTTGAAAACGATATTGCTGCTGAATTTAACGCTGCAAAGATTAAAGCCCCAGTGCATCTTTATAATGATAATGAAGAGCAAATTATAAAAGTGTTTAAAGACCAGCAAATTGGAGAAAAGGATTGGGTATTGAATTCATGGAGAAGTCATTACACTTGTTTATTGAAAGGGGTTCCACCCGATGAATTGAAATCAGCTATCATGGATGGACGTTCTATATCGTTGTGTTTTAAGAAATATAAGATATTGTGTTCAGCGATTGTGACTGGGGTCTTACCTATAGCAGTGGGTATTGCTTTAAAAAACAAACTAGAAAACAACGAAAGTAGAGTTTTTTGTTTTATGGGAGATATGACCTCCGAGACTGGCGCCGCTCATGAATGTATAAAATATTCTCGAGCCCACAAACTACCTATTCACTTTATCATTGAAGATAACGGTAAATCTGTCTGTACAGTCACTAGGGACACATGGAAATTAAACGAATTAACATATGAGAACATCAATGATGAATATGTTACATATTATAGTTATAAATTAGATAAGTACCCACACGCTGGTGCCGGTACTAGAGTGCAATTTTAGGAGAATTAATGGCGAAATATTTTGATGAATTAACAAGAGCAATGAAATATTTGGGATCTATGGAAGATACGATCTTTTTAGGACAAGCAGTTGAATATAAAGGAACTGGTATGACAAATACTCTAAGAGAAGTTAGTAGAGATAAGTTGATGGAAATGCCAGTTAATGAAGATATGCAATTAGGAATAACCAATGGACTTGCCATAGCAGGTATGGTACCAATAAGTCTTTTTCCTAGGTGGAACTTTTTTGTCCTTGCTACAAACCAACTTGTTAATCATTTAGATAAGTTTCCTATTTTTTCACACGGTGAATATAGCCCAAAGGTAATAATGAGAGTGGGTGTCGGCTCTGAACGGCCACTACACCCCCAAGGACAACACGTAGGTGATTACACCGATGGTTACCGCAAGATCCTTAAGAACGTCGAAATAATACGCCTAGAGGAGCCTGAGGACATCTTTCCGGCATATCAAAAGGCATATACTAGAGAAGATGGTAAAAGTACTATATTAGTTGAATTCGGTGATTATTATAATGAAAAGTGAGATAAACAATGTATAAATGGCCTTTGATCAATGATAATATATCACAGAGAGACAAAGAAGTATTGGCAGATTTTATTCTTAATACCGATAGATTTACTAACGGACCAAAGGTTGTAGAATTTGAAAAAGCCTGGTCCAAATGGCTTGGTGTTAGTTATAGTGTAATGGTTAATTCCGGAGCATCTGCTAACTATATAACAACTTCTATCGTTAGGGAACTTAAAGGCCAAGGCGGAGAAATAATTGTCCCTACCATTGGCTGGGTTTCTGACATCTCATCTGTGATAAATACAGGGTTTACCCCGGTTTTTGTAGATATATCTCTTGATACTTTAGCCATTGACCCAGATAAAGTAAGGCAAGCTATTAACGAAAATACAAAGGCGATAGTGCTGGTTCATGCTTTAGGATTTGATGGACTTAATGAAGAACTTATTTCTCTAGCTAGAGATAATGACTTAATTTTAATAGAAGACTGTTGTGAATCACATGGAACTCTTCATGAATCCAAACTAGTTGGGTCTATCGGTGATATGTCTTGTTTTTCTTTTTATTTCGGGCACCACATCACAACTATTGAAGGCGGCTTTGTTTGTACAAATGACGAAAAAATATATCAATTAGCAAAGTTATTTCGTTCCCACGGTATGACCCGCGAGGCATCTCCGGAAATTCAAAAAGAATACCAAAGGGACGACTTAAATCCTCTATTTACCTTTGCTGTTCCGGGATATAATATGCGTAGTACTGAACTAAATGCCGTATTGGGATTAGAACAGCTTCCAAGATTAGACTTTAATGTATTAGAACGCAAAAAGAATCTAGCTCTTTGGCTAGATAATCTAGACGAGACAAAATATTATATTAATTATAAAAGAAAAGGTAATAGTAATTTTGCACTACCTTTAGTCCTTAATAAAGATAATAATAATCTAGCCAAAGTAACCGATCTTTTAGAAAAAGAGAAAATAGAATTTCGCTTGGGAACAGCCGGTGGAGGAAACCAAGCACGTCAGCCATATCTCCAAAATTACAAACATAAAATTTCCGGAGAGCTAACAAATTCAGATTATATTCATGATTATGGTCTTTATATAGGAAATTTCCCTGGTGTAACACCCCAGCAAATCATAGAATTGTGTAAAAAATTAAATAAAATTTAAGAGGTAGAAATGTTTAAAGATAAAAATGTATTAGTAACAGGCGGCCATGGTATGATTGGTAGAGAATTGGTGGACCTTTTATTGACACAAGGCGCAACAGTCACTGTTGCGGATATCAGCCCGAATACTAATTTAAAAAATGTAAGGTATGAACAAGTAGATTTGAGATTCTTCGACCAATGCATTAATATTTGTAAAGGACAGGATTATATTTTTAATTTAGTTGGGATCAAGGGCTCGCCCAAGATGTGCGCGGAACAACCAGCAGATTTTATGGTACCAATGCTACAGTTCAACACTAATATGATGGAAGCGGCGATGAGAGAAGGCGTCCAATGGTACCTGTATACAAGTTCAGTAGGTGTATATCACCCTGCTGAAGTATTCAAAGAAGATGATGTGTGGAAAACTTTTCCTTCTCCTAACGACCGATTTGCCGGATGGGCAAAAAGAATGGGAGAGTTACAAGCAGAAGCATATGCTATTCAACATGGTAATAGAAATATTTCAATAGTTAGACCAGCTAATGTTTATGGTAATTATGATAATTTCGACCCTAGAAACGCCATGGTAATACCATCTTTAATTCGAAAGGGATATGAGGAAGATGTTTTAGAAGTCTGGGGCGATGGCTCGGCCATCAGGGATTTTATTCACGCAAGAGATGTCGCTTTGGGAATGTTGCATGCTGTAGAAAACAAAATTACTGAACCTATTAATCTTGGAAGCGGCGATGGAATAGCTATTAAGGAAATAGCTGAGGTAATTTCTTGCCAATTCAACAAGGAAATTAAATGGTTAACTGATAAACCAACCGGAGATGCACGACGTGTTTTTGATGTATCTAGGGCGAATGGCTATGGATTACAGCCAACTATTTCTATAAAACAAGGAATAGAGGAAACAATTGAATGGTTTCTAGAAAACAAAGATATCGTGGATAAAAGATTTAATGCATTTAACGGATAGAGTTATAGTAACAGGCGCGACAAGCGGACTTGGTAAGTATATTGTTGAATCCAATGATAACTTTATAGGTCTTACTCGTGCTAATCGTAAAAAAATTATGAATGGGTTTTATAATAACAGTAGTACTGTTATTATTCACTGTGCTTTCAACAACAGTGTTGATATAAAGGATTATTACAAATATGTTGATGACAATATTCTTCTCACTAAAGAGTTATCGACTCTCCCTCATAGAAAATTTATTTATTTATCTTCGATTAATGTTTATAGAGAAGAGAATAGTGCTTATAAATTGTCAAAATTATTCGCAGAATCTATAGTAGAGTCCGATTGTAATAATCCTTTGATTATAAGGAGTTCTGCTATCCTAGGAAAGGCAATGAGATATAATTCATTTTTAAAGATTTTAACGGAGAAGAACCCGAGCCTATCTTTAAGTGGTGATTCGACATTCAATTATATCTTACAAAGTGATTTGTGTGACTTTATATTAAGTTCTGTCACTGATAACATCGTGGGAACTTATAATTTTACTTCTTGTGGAAATATCACATTAAAAGATTTAGCAATTATGTTTGAATCATCTCCTAACTTTGGAAATTATTTATATGATACCCCAGAAGTAAGCAATCAAGATTTAAAAAAATATTGTGGGTTTGCTAATAAAACCTGCAAAAGTGTTATAAAGGAGTTTAGAGAAAGTTATGAGTACTAAAAAAGTTATTTTATTATGTGGAGCCACCGGCTTCATTGGAAGGAATTTATTAGAATTTTATATTGGAAATGAAAATTACCATATCCGAGCCGTTCACAATATACGTCCCAAAATAGAAGAATATGATGTCGAATGGGTAAAAGCCGACTTAAATAATTCAGAGGACGTTAAAAGAGTAGTAAAGGGTGTCGATATTATAATGCAATTCGCAGCTACCACCTCCGGTGCTGGAGACATTGTTTCAAAACCATATATTCATGTGACGGATAACGCAGTTATGAATTCTCTTCTTTTGAGAGAGGCATATGAGCAGTCCGTAGAACATTTTATATTTCCAAGTTGCACTGTGATGTATCAACCCAGCACAGAGCCCTTAGCTGAGGTTGATTTTGATGGCGATGATGAATTGTTACCTAAATATTTTGGCGTCGGCAACACAAAGATATATATAGAAAAAATGTGTGAATTCTATTCGAGATTAGGGAGGACAAAACATACGGTATTGAGACACTCCAACATTTATGGCCCTTATGATAAATTCGATCTGAAAAGGAGTCATGTATTTGGAGCTACTATAACGAAAGTTTTAAAAAGTAAAGACAAGATTTCTGTTTGGGGACCTGGTACTGAAACTAGAGACTTTTTGCATGTCGATGATTTAATGGACTTTATTGATCTAGCAGTTCAAAAACAAGATTGGGAGTACGGATTGTATAACGTTGGGTGCGGATATGAAACATCTATTAAGGATTTGGTAGGAATGATAATAGAGGCTTCCGGAAAGAATATCTCAACTGAACACGATCTGACTAAGCCACACATCCCAACTAGTTTATTCCTTGATTGTGATGAGGCAAAAGACGATTTCGGTTGGAGCCCTAAAATTTTGCTTAAGGATGGAATAGAAAAAACAATAGCTTGGTGGAGAAAGAATCATGCCTAGTGCATTCATAACAGGCGTGACTGGTATGGTAGGATCTCATTTGGTGGATTTTTTATTAGAAAAAACCGATTGGGACATTTACGGATTTGCAAGGTGGAATGATGATTTAGATAATATTCGTCATCTTTTGCCTTTGATAAATTCTAAAAATAGGATTAATTTGGTATATGGGGATCTCAATGATCTTAGTTCCTTAATAAACGCTATAAACGTATCAACTCCGGATTATGTATTTCACTTAGCAGCCCAGAGTTATCCTCAAACAAGTTTTGTGGCACCACTAGAAACACTGGAGACTAATATTTTGGGAACAGCTAAGCTTTTGGAGGCTATCCGGATATCTAACAGCAACCCTATCATACATGTATGTGCATCGTCAGAGGTTTTTGGTAGAGTACCAAAGGAACATATACCAATTCATGAAGAGGTTCCATTTCATCCAGCATCACCTTATGCAATTTCAAAGGTGGGTACGGATTTGATAGGTAGATATTATGCTGAAGCATATGATATGACGATTATGACTACTAGAATGTTTACTCATACAGGCCCTCGAAGAGGTGATGTGTTTGCGGAGTCCACCTTTGCAAAACAAATTGCTATGATTGAGGTCGGTATGTTGCCACCTGTAATAAAGGTCGGGAATTTGGATTCTCTTCGAACCTGGGCTGATGTGAGAGATGCCGTCCAGGCTTACTACTTACTTGTTACAAAAAACCCCATATCAGGAGAGTATTATAACATCGGAGGGTCTTACAGTTGTACCATAAAGCAAATGCTCGACTTTTTAATATCAGAATCTTTAGTTGATAATATTCAGATTAAGACTGACCCAGATCGCCTGCGTCCTATCGACGCTGATCTTCAGGTACCAGATACCAAGAAATTCAAAGATCATACTGGGTGGGAACCTTCCATCCCTTTTGAAAAAACTATGAAAGATTTATTGGAATACTGGCGAAACCAAATTTCAGGCGGAAGAAATTTTTTATCAAGGTAATAAATGAGTGATTTTTTAGTCATAGGTGAGAGTTGTAAAGATGTATTTTGTTATGGGTCTTGTGTGCGTTTATGCCCTGAGGCTCCTGCTCCTGTTTTTAATCCTTTAGACGGGAAAGAAAATCCGGGGATGGCTAAGAATGTTCAAAAGAATATCGAATCTTTAGGGCACGAATGTGATATCATAACTAATGATAACTGGGAAAATATTACAAAGACTCGATATATTCACAAGGGAACAAATCAAATGTTTATAAGAATAGATATTGGAGACGATATGGTTCCACGTTGTCAAGTGAGATCAATAGATCTAAAAAAATATAAAATTATAATAATATCTGATTACTGTAAGGGTTTTCTAACCACAGAGGACATTTCTTATATTGCATCTAATCATGATTGCGTATTTCTAGATACCAAGAAAGATCTAGGGGACTGGTGTAATGAAGTTAATTATATAAAAATAAATAATTATGAATTTGATAGAACCAAAAATCGAATAACAGATGAAACAAGACAAAAAATGATAGTTACGTTGGGACAGAACGGCTGTTCTTATCAAAATGATTTTTTTCCTGTAGAGAAAGTCGAAATCAAAGATGTATCCGGAGCAGGAGATACTTTTCTTGCCGGCTTGGTAGTTAAGTATTTAGAATCTGCCGACATTCGAAAAGCAGCCATTTTTGCAAATGAGTGCGCTACTCGAGTAGTACAAAAGAGAGGGGTAAGTACATGTCAAAAATAGTATGGGTTAATGGCTGTTTTGATGTGCTTCATAGGGGACATTTAGAACTATTCAAATATGCCAAATCCAAAGGGCAGAAGCTAATTGTAGGTATCGACTCTGACAATAAGGTACGCCAGTCCAAAGGAACTACCCGTCCGATTAATTGCCAAGAAGATAGAAAATTCATATTGCAATCTATAAGATATATCGATGAAGTAATTATATTTGATACACATCAAGACTTGAAAGAATTAATAAAAAAATATAATCCCATAATGGTTATAGGATCCGATTGGAAAGGTAAAGAGGTTATAGGAGAAGAATATTCTACTGAACTATGTTTTTTTGATAGAATCAGTGGATATTCCACAACTGACACGTTAAGGAAATTAAATGGATAATAAACTAAACACTATTCTCACTTTGGTGAAAGAATTTATTCACGAAAAGAGAAAGGAAGAATCTTGGACACCAGGGGAAGACTGGGTACAATACTCAGGACCTCATTATGATGAAGAAGAGTATACATCGGCTATAGAAAGCTTATTAAGTGAATGGTTGGTGTTTGGAGAAAAATGTCGAACATTTGAACTCGAGTTTTCCGAATTCTTAGGAAAAAAATTAGGGGTTCTTACAAATTCCGGAAGTTCCGCGAATCTTTTAATGATGTCAGTATTAACATCAAAGAAGCCAAATTTAAAAAAATATCATTTACCGTCTGGTTCAAAGATTTTGACCCCTGTTGTGTGTTTCCCGACCACATTAAATCCAATTATACAATGCGGTTACGAGCCGATCTTTGTAGATGTAGATATGCCAAGTTTAAATCTTAATTTAGATCAGGTAGAAGAAATGTTAAAAAAAGATCCTGAGATTAAAGCTATTATTTTTGCACACGTTCTTGGTAACCCTCCGGATATGAATAGGCTCATGTCTTTGGTTGAGGAGTATGATTTGATTTTGTTAGAGGATTCGTGCGATGGTCTCGGTTCTACATATGATGGAAAAAAATTAGGATCTTTCGGACATATGTCAACTTGCTCCTTTTACCCAGCCCACCATATGACAATGGGTGAGGGTGGATTTATAGCAACTGATATTTACATATTAAGAAAAGCATTAGCAAGTTTCCGTGATTGGGGACGTGGGTGTTATTGTAATGAAAAGAAGCCCGGTGATGTGACCGGCAAGACAGCATGCGGAAATAGATTCAAGAAGTGGCTTTGTGGCAAACCCGATGTTTTGTATGATCACCGATATGTTTATGATGAAATAGGGTTTAATATTAAACCTTTAGAGATGCAAGGAGCCCTGGGATTAGCACAGTTGAAAAAACTTCCTGAAATGGAATCTGCCCGTAGAGAGAATTTCAAGAAACTCTATGATATATTCAAACCTTATGAGGAATATCTATGGCTTCCCGAAGCAACTGAGTTATCTGATCCTTGTTGGTTTGCTTTCCTTCTCACCGTGAGAAAAGATGCGCCCTTCCAGAGACAGCAATTAGTGGATTATTTAGAAAAAAATAAAATTCAAACAAGGGCTTATTTTGCCGGAAACGTTTTATACCACCCCGCATATCGTTCTTTGCGTAATGAATTCGACAATTTAGAAAAATTATTTCCAAATGCAGATTTGGTAACCACCAATTCTATGTTTTTAGGAACTTATATTGGAATTACCGATGAAAAAGTTTTATATATAAAATCTATTGTAGATGAATTTTTTGGAGGTATAGGATGAAGTTAGTAATGATAACTGGCTGCCTAGGATTAATTGGCTCTTATATTACTAAAGAGTGCTTAGGTCGAGGATGGAAAGTCTTGGGTGTCGATAAATGCACTTATGCTGCTAATATTTCCTTTTTGGAGGAATTTAATAAATTTGATAATTTTACATTTGTCAAGAAGGATATATGTGATTTAGATTTTCTTCCTGATTGCGATTACGTTATCAATACAGCAGCAGAGTCTCATGTTGGAAACAGTATTATTGACAGCACAAGCTTCATCGATACAAACATCACCGGAGTTAAAAATCTTTTAGATTTAATTCGCCACAAGCCGAAGAATGTCTCCAATCAGCCAATTCTATTTCATTTTAGTACTGATGAGGTTTATGGAGACATTGTTGAGGGAGAACATTATGAAACCGATATATTAAAACCTAGCAATCCTTATTCCGCTTCAAAAGCATCAGCGGACATGTTAATTACGGCGTGGGCGAGGACTTATGATATAAATTATATTATAATCCGGCCTACCAACAACTATGGGATTGGACAGTATCCGGAGAA
>TARA_R110001583_G_scaffold56499_2_pt1 | contig 18787 bp, 16 predicted proteins | sample TARA_R110001583 | Tara Oceans TARA_R110001583 (sample SAMEA4398432) | marine metagenome | biome: Polar Biome; feature: [MES] marine water layer (ENVO:01000295) within the mesopelagic zone...; material: water (ENVO:00002006), including particulate matter (ENVO:01000060) such as...... | reverse complement strand
TGAACTATTATTTAATTTAGTAGCTAAAGCTTCCTTAGTTGTTCCTGTAGGAACATTTCTAATCATAGTACCATTAGGCATACGAACATTCATTTAATCTAAATCCTCAAAGTTAATATCATCTTGTTTAGCATCTTTTGTTACAGGAGCTTTAGGCTCTTGTCCTTTAATATTAAACATAGGAAAATCAGTAGCTAGTATTTCTTCAGATATTTGACTAGGCTTTTTACCTTCCATTTTAGCTTTTAATAGTATATAATTATTAAGTCTTGTAATATTTTTATTAATTCTAGAGTCTTGAGGATAATAAAATAATCCATTAGACATAGTTAATTCTAAACCATCAGGAATAGTATCAATAAGTGCCTCTTTATAGAACTCCATATTTTCAAGTGTACTAGCACTAAAATCACCATCCTGCATTAAATTTTCAAGAACACTACTATCTACTCTAGATGTTATTAAAGGTAATAATTTATCTAATTCTTTTTGTTTTAATTCTCCAGACATAGAATCTACATTTAAAAAGATATTATTAAAGTATCCTTTAGTTGTAACTTGCATTGGTCCATCTGCTAACTCAGCTATAGCAAGGTTATTCATTGACTTCATAGGTCTGTAACTATCTTTTGATTTCCATACTTGAGCAGCTTCAGTATCTTGATTAAGTTTACCACCATCGTTCATAATTATACCTACTAAAGCATTTTTTACATCAATTACTTCTTTATTAGATACTTTAGAAGTAACATCTATACCAGATTCTCTAAGAAGCTTCCAACTTTTTAGAGTCATTTCAATATTTTTAGCTTTAGCTTCATTCCAACCATTATTTAATTCTGTAAGTTCATTATTTAATTTAATAATATCTCTAGAGTTTTCTAGAAATTGTTTTTCATTACCTGGAACAACTTTTACCATTTCATCATTAAGAGACTTAATTAATTCTTTTTGATTTGTATGAAATTTATTATTATTAGCAATTTCTATAGCATTCCGTTGAGGTAGATTACTTACAAACCAATCAAGATACTGATATGAACCAGCAATAAGCTCTTGTCTTGCATCATTAATTTTATCTCCAGGTAAACCTGAATCTTCTAAAGCTTCTAATTGATTAAATAAAATATTCCATCTTACTTGAGCAGCACCTCTTATACCAGACCCAGGATACTCAGTCTCAATTCCATTTAAAAAGTCTACTTTTTGTTCAGTAGTTAATTTTACATTAGCTGCAACAGCTCTATCAACTTCAAGGTTCTCTCTAGCTATTTTTTGTTCTTTTAAAAAAGCTATTTCAATTTCATCTCTGTCCATATTCTGCCAAACTATAAATTGTTTTGTCAAATAGTCAGTCTTAGTTTTAAGTATAGCAGCTTCATTAGCTTGTTGAGTTTCTATTGCATCAATATCAGCTTTAATAAGTGTAGCTAAGTTACCCCGTTGAAAGACCTTACTCATCTTAGCAGTAATTTTATCTGCATAAGCAGGGTTTCTTTCAATCATTTCTTCACCAATTTTAGATGCTCTAACTTGAAATTCATAAGGAGACATACCAATTTGTTTTTTAGCTAGTACTAACTTATTAGTAAGGTCATCTAATTCCGTTTCATAAGGTACAGTCTCTTCATTATCTTTTTCTGCCTCTGAAATATTTTGTTCAAGATAAGCTTTCTTTGCTTCTAATGTATCAATATTAGAATTACTAGACATTTCATACTCTTTTCTTAACTGTTCTGCTTGACTTTCTGTACTACTTAATGTAAGGCTTTCATCTAAAGCAACAGCACCTTTAATAGTATCATTAGTTATATCTAAAATAGACCCTAAATTATTAAACTTTGCAGGCATAGCCTTTGGAGTTTCATAGGTTAAGCCAGGAGCATTTTGTTTTGTTTGTGTTGTATCAAATTTAGGAGTTGCCATTATTTATTTTCCTTGATTATTTGTTATAGAGTCTAGCATTCTATTTAAATTAGCTCTTTCATCTTCTTCTACTGGAGCAACTTCAATAGCTTGTCTAAACCTAGTTAGTTCTTTACCTGAAAAATCTTGACCAGTCATTAATCTATCCATATATTTTTTAATAAAATTTTCAGCTACAGGTGTTTTTTGTCTTCCCATTAAAGACATTACTTCATCTACAAATTCATTGTGTTCTTGACTATTTTGAATAAACCCTTTGTTATCTAAAATTAATTTATAAGCTGTTAAAGACCTAGCAACTGTAAAGTAATCAGGCATACCACCATCAGATTTTCTAGACATAATAGTCATAAATCGTTTAGCATGTACTTTTAAAGCAGCTCCACGTTCTCTTTCTGATGTTGCTAATTCCCATAAGATTTTGTTTTGTTTAGTTTGTACACCCCATAGATTTTGAAATACTAACTCTGATGTAGTAAAATCTAAACCATAATCATGTCCTGTAGCAGAGGCTCTTCTATGTTTAGCTTCTAGTTCTTGTTTAAGATTAATAGCTCCTCTAACTGGAGGTAATAAATCAGATATTGCTATTAAAGAAGTTAATAGTCTTTCTTCTTTATGTGCTTCAGGATTACGTATCCACATCTCTGCTATCTCTTGTTCAATACCATAAGCCTTTTTAACAAAAGCAATAGTAGCACCAACATTACGAGTATCAACATCATCAGCTAAAAAGCCTAGTATAGTAGCACTAATAGTACTCCAAGGTCCTGCCATCTGGTCTAAACCACCATATAACCCAAAAATATCTCCAAAAACTGATTCTGAAGTACGTCCTTGAGTATCATTTCCAAAGATATAATCTCCTATATAATTTAATTGATAGAAAAGATTAATATACTTTAACATTTGAGCAATATCATATAACGATTCATTACCACTTTCTTCAAGATTTCTAATTAATAATGTATGTAAACCAAAGAATGTTGTTCCATATAATGCATAATTATATCCTACATTTTTCCATCTTCTTTTAGCAGTAAAAGGAGTAGCATTAGGATTAACTGCTGCTTCATTCATTCTTACTAAAAATGATTGAAACTGTCCTACAGTACGTAAACTAAGACTATTTTGCCAAGCCAAAGTAGTAACACTAGTCATACTACCTGATAATTTATAAGCATCATTCATTATTTGGTCTAGTACTGGTTTAGTTCTCCAGTTTTTACCTGGATTTAGGTCTATCCAATTACGTAATGCTACAATAACATGTCCATCCCTACTAACTAATTCTCCTAGTTCAAAACCATATTCTGCTAAAGACTCTAGTAACCAATTTATAGGTCCTTTAGATTCTCCTAGTTTAGCTATACTATTAAGTCCAAGACCTTGTGTAAATATATGGTCTGATACATTACCAAAAGCAGATTCAGTAATAGCATCTACTAATAAATCATAATCTTTTCCTGTTAATTTTAATTTTCCTGTATCAAAACCTTCTATTTGATTCTTAGCCAAATTTTCTTGTTCAAACAAATAGTCATGTACTTTATCTAAATTAAATTGACCTTTTTTAAGTTGTGCATTTTTAGATAGTTGTCTTGACATTATTCCTATTGCAAAGTGTATGTTTTCAAAAAACTCTATTGGATTTTTACTTACTGTTAATAAACCAGATAATGGCGCCATACCTTGTAAAAATAATTGTTTAGGCATATTAACCATTAATTGGAAAGTAGTAACTGTTTTAAGTAAAGCTCCAGAAGCTTGCTGAGGATTTCTTTGAATCTCTCTAGCTCCTTTAGCCATCCAAGAAGTAAACTTATTATTTTCTGTAAGATTACCTACTTGGTCTGTTAGTTTTCTTATTCCTAAAATTGCAGCCTTAGTATCCCAAGAAGCACTTGTCATTTCTTTATTGTATATTAACATATAATCAGCTCTAACTTGTCTTCCAAACTCTTCAAATCCAGGGACATCTTTAATTTGTGTAACATCTAGAGGAAACTCAGACTTAGCAGCTGCCTGTGATTCCATGTCTAAACTATTAATATCTTTATTTGAAATAGGATTATCTATAATATTAATTCTAGGCTCATTAGTTTTATATGTAGTAGTCCATTCTTTTTTAAGTTGATTAAGCCCTATTTGTCCATAAGCTAGTTGTCCTATACTTGTACCTGTTCTAATAGCAGTCTCATAAGGGTCAGATTCTATTTTATAGTCTAAACTTTCATTCCTAAGTCGTTGTCCTTGTACTGACTGTACTTCTCTAATACGAAAGTCAGCTACTTCATTAAGAGTAAGTTCTTTAGCTTTTTGTAATATATATAATGTATCAGGATTTCCTGATATATTTTCTCTAGACCATTTATAAGATGCAGCTTTAGAATCTCTCATAGCAACTACTCTAGCAAAAGGTTGTAAATCTCTTATTACTTCTGCTCTTGTTAAGCCCATTTCTTTTGAAACTAATTCTCCTGTTACATCAAGAATACGTTTATTACCAAGATTTATAAATCTACCTTTAGTAAAATCTACTTGTTGACCATTTATTCTAAACTTTAAAGGTATAGCTAAAATTGTATATGTTTCTGGATGCATCTTAGGTACATGACCCGGTCTTTTAGGTAATAAATCATTAGGTAAAGATTGAGATTTTAATGTACCAAAAGTACCATATTGATATATATCTCCAGTAACTGGGTCTGTATAATTTTTACCAAGTCTATATATTTGTTGATTAGGCATACCATCAATACCTACAGCATAATGAGTTTTCTCATACCCTCTTTCAGGCATAAAACTTATTGGTTTTTTTGTAGTAAAATCAAATGCTAGTAAACTTGATACAGAAGCTTCTGGTGCTGTATATATAGTTATAGTGTCTTTTGGTATTGCAAACTTTTCTAGTACAGGCATTACTTCTGTAGTTTTAAATTTTGAGTCTATAGAAGGTTCTATATAAAATGATTTAGTATATCCTGCTTCAGCTAATAAATTACCATATGTAACATTATCAGCTTGGTACTTAGAATTTTCAAATACTCTATACACTCCTGCTGCTTCTTGTAATTTCATAAGCACTGAGTATTTAGGAACATATCCTAAAGCATCAGCAATTTGTTTAGGATTAAGTTGGTCTATAAGATAACTATCTTGATACTTTAATATTTTAGCTAACTCATTCTGTTCTTTATTACTTAACTTCTTTTTAATAGCTAATTGTAATTGTTTTTCTTGTTGTTTAAAATAACCATTTCTATTTAACTGGTCTTGATATACTCGTTTTTCTAAGGCTTTATCATATCTACCATAAGTAAATAATTGATTAATTAAACCTGTACTAGAATGAGTTACTTCAGTATCATATAAGTATCTTTGAGCAGAGTCAGTTACACTTTTTGTTGGAAACCGTTCTGATGGTAAGTCTCCAAATGAATTATTAAATGAATCATAAATATCTCCATCTGGTTGCCATCTAACAATAAATTCTTTTGAACTTGGATTAGCAAAATAAGAAGGTAAACTATCTGGAGTAAATTCATTTACTACATTACCTAATGTATCTATTTCTTGTATAAGAAGCTCTCCTTCTTTTATAGCCCCTGGTGAATCTAAAACTGTTGCAGAAATTGATTTACTTACTTGGTCAAATGCAGGAACAATCTCATTAGATTTATAACGTTCATTAGGAGATTTCATAAAAGGAATAGAAAGAGATATTCCTGTAGGAGTACGTCTTAAAGTATTAAAAGTATTAGATATAATCATTGGTACTTTAGGAACAATACCATTAACTGTTAATACAACAGCATCAAGCATACCTTGTACTGCAGGAGTATCTGTTAAATTAGGGTTTTCAATTAAAAAAGCTCTATCTCTTGCTGCTTGTTTTTCTATTTGTGTTACTCTAGATATATCAGTAGTAAATCCAAACTCAGTAGATTTAATAATATTACTATTAGGGTCAGTAAGATAATGTATAAGTTTTGGTCTAGTAAGTCCCGCTGCTTCTCCTATTTGTCCTGTAGTATCTAAAATAATAGCATCAACTAAAGCAGCACCTGATTTTGGATTAGATATTTGTACTGTAGCTATAGGAGAGTTTACTTTAACATTTATATCTTTACTAGCTTTTACTTTAGGTTCTGGATTCTTTAATAGTTTTCTATCTTTTGCTGCATTTGCAGCTGCTTGTCTAGCATTCTCAGCTCTAACAGCTTTCTTTTGTGCTTCAGTAGCTTTCTTTCTACCTGAAGATGAAACTGATGATTTCTTTCCACCTCTTGCAAGTAAAGGTAAACCAAAAAGAAGTCCTTCAAGAGGCATAATAACAGTTTGAGGATTATCAGATGCAAAGGTATTTCCTAAATAAGTAAATGCTTCACCAATGTTTTCAAATAATCTTCCAAACAAAGTTTTATGAATTAACTCTTGTGAATATCCTAATTCATCTAGAGCATCAGCTACTGTATCTCTCCATTCTGCAGTCCAATTTTGTTCATTCCTAGCTGTTATATCTTTTCTAATTTCAGTTAATGTTCTTACATCATATCCAGCATCTATACCAGCATTAACTAATTGCTCAGAAGTAAATAATTGTTTTAATGCTTCTTTACCTATAATTGTTTGAGGAAGTTTTATTTTAGTAGCTAAAGTCTCAAAAAAAGTTTTAAGATAGTTAGGGGTTTTACCTACAATCATATCAAGAAACCATATATACTCTGCTTCTAAGTTATAATTTGCTGCTGGGTTAGTAAAATCTATACCTTGGTCTATCATTTGAGCTACAGTTAAAGTTTTATCTGCTAATTCTTCAGGAGTTACTTCACTAGTATTTATACCACCAAGTTTAGAATTTTCAATAAAATCTTCTTTATGTTGTTCATACTTTAATTTATCAACAACTAAATTAATAGACTCTACTTCTTTATCATTATTATCAAGATTATTTTCTAATATATAACGATTAGTCAAGTCATTAATAACTTTATCTTTTAAGTCATTTGATATAGTAGAATTGTTAATATAATCATTTAATAAAACTTTTTTATTTTCTTTATCTAAAGTAGGATTTTCAATAAGAAGTTGAATAGACTCTCTAGTAACAAAGTCTTGCTCTTGTTTCCATTTTTGTTTTGCCTCTTCTACAGTAATAGAATAACCAACTTCTTCTTGTTCTTTTTTTATTCTTTCATAGTTTTCAAGAGGGTTTTGACTATTAGGGTCTACTAGTATACTACTATAGAAAGCATCATCTTTACTAGAGTTTGTTTCAGATATAGGCGAAACATAGTCTGGAAAAGGAGCCCCATTATTTAAAGATGTTTTTTGCATTTTATCCAAAAGCTTTTCCAAAGATATTTGATATTCCTGGACCTTCTGTCATTAAAGTTCCACCAAGAGTATCTGCATTTGACCACATACTTGCTTTAGAAGCTGCAGTATTAGCTTGAGAACCATAGTTAGCAGCCATAGCATTTAGTCCTGATATTTGATTACCTGTATCTTGAGCTACATTAATGTTACCTAAGTTAGCACTTGCTTGTGTACCTATTGCTCCAACAGCACCAGAGAATCCTGATGTTCCTCCTGCTCCTAGTCCTCCACCACCTGTAGCTGCTTCTACTCTACCTTGTTGTACTCTAGCAGACCTAATACTAGCAATCCTTTGTCTTTTTTGAAGTAGATTATTATATCTATTTCTAGCAGCGTCAGCTTTATTTGATGCAGCTACTTGCTCTCGTTGAAATCCTGATTGTTGTTTTTGATATTTTCTTTGTTGGGTTTTACTATAACCTTGCATAGCTAGTCCACCTACTTGTAATGCAGTTCCAAAAGATAGTCCTCCTCCTACAACTCCAGCTGTACCAATACTACCTGCTCCACCAGCAAATCCAAAAGCTCCTCCTGTTGCAGCAGTACTAAAACCACCTGTTGCTACTGCTGCTCCTACTAATGCTACAGCTACTACTGCTTTTTTACCCATATTATATCTCCAAAATTGTTAAATACTTTAATAATCCATCGTCCGTTAATAAAATCCCACTTGGTACAGCTTTTGCTCCAAACACTATATTAAACTTTCTTTCTTTTTTTGAGTCACATACTCCGTAAACTCTTTTAATTCCTTTATCTCTTAATTTTTGTTTAGCTATTTCTAAACCTTTTAAATATCTTTTAAATTTTGTATGAGACCATGAATTACATTCTATATGCATTGTCCATTCATTCATTTCTTTATTAAAATCTATACCTATAAAACCATTATCACCTTCTTCGTACAATATCTCCATAGACTTACTGAGTTGTTAACATAGTGACTGGATGTCCCCATCCTAGCAATCTCATATCCTTTCCTGTTTCTGATTTAATATATAAACTTAAACATTTACCTGAGCCTCTAAGCTTGTTTTTAGTTACTACCATACTATCTCCACTATCCCAAGTAGAAGCTGTTCCAGTAGGAGTATAATTTCTTAATATTCTATATGCTTGAAACTCTGGTCCCCATTTACCATTAGCAGCAGAGTCTGCCCAATTCCACTGAGCTTGTACTTTACATGAAGATTGATTTGTAAATATAAAACTAGAACCTGATGCTGCAAAACCATCTTCTGTTTGTTGTAAATACATAAATAAATATGGTATTTGTTTTTCTCTCATAACATCACCAAACAATTCATAACCTGTAACTAAGTAACTTAAATATGTAACTCCAGTAGAATCAGCGGTTTTCCAATCCATAAAATCACTACCATTATATTTAGATAATGTAAAAGATGTTCCTCTAATAGTTAATAAACTAAACTGAGCTGCTCTATTAACTGGTATATCATCATTAACAACTACACCTGTTCCTGCAGTATTTATTACACTTTCTACTCCAGCTACTACAGTCTCTTCTCTAATAGATATAGAATATCCAGGTACATCTACATAGTCAGCTACATAAGGTGAATTAGAAGCTAGACTTGATAATTCATTTTTATACCATGCTTGAAGTGTTAAGTCAAATACTAATTCTTTATTATATGAATTAATATAGTTACTTTCTGAATAACTACTGCTATCATTATATAAATACCTTACTCTATTTTCTCTTTCATCATAAAAACCTTTAGCATTATTTTTACCTAATTCAGGTATATTTAAATATAAAGTCTGAATAGAAGATAATGATAAAGATTCTGATGTAAATCGTCCACTAGCAGCGTCTGGTTTAAGAGTATAAATACCTGCTCTTGACCAGTATACAAAGTTACCATTTACATTTACTACAGCATTAGGATTAAATACTCCGTTAGTAGATATTTTACTTGCCTGGAAAGAGGTTGCAATAAACCCTCCAGTATCTCCATAAATCTCCCACACGCCATTTTCTGCAAAAACTAATATCGAGGCTTGAGAAGCTACAATTTTAACAATCTTAGTGATGTCAGGTATTTGTATAGAGCCACCATCAGTATCTATTAAATCGTTAATACCTGGGTCAGTTGGGTCAGCTTCTTGATGACAAATACCTAAGTCTGCATTACTTCTAATAACTTTAGAGAAGAATACATATCCTGAATAATTAGGACTTCTACTATCTCCTGCTGTAACATTTGATTCTATACCAGAATAAAATATTCGTTGAGCATAAGAAGTTACAGTAGATATATTACCTTGTTCTGCATCTGATGGTAAACCTGATGTTACATCAGACTTACTCATTCTACCAGCTCCTCTACTAAAAGCATCTATAATAAATGAACCTTTAGCTATCTGAAAATTAGATTGAGAATTTTTAACTAATGTATCAGGGTCATACTTTTCATAATTTTCACTAGAAGCATTAGATATTTTACCTAATGTCCAACTATCTGCATTACTAGGATACTGTCCTGTTTCATGTTCATGATATACTAGAGCATCTGGATAATCTGCATCTTCAGTAACTATGTTTTTATTCCAACCTTGATTTCTAAGATTATATTTATGTGTTGCTGATAAAGTAACAGGTCTAGTATCAATAGCTAAACCATCATCTACACCATAAATATCTCTAATTTCTAGAGAAATAGTACTTTGAGCTACATTACCTGAAGACTTATCATATGTTAATAAGACAGGATTATCTAAATCTTTACTTACTATAATACAACTATTATTAATAACAGAAACTTCTATATCACTATTACTTAAACTATCTATAGTAATAGGAGAGCCTCCATTCTTTAAAGCATTAGAAGGACTTGGGGCTAACATATTCATAAACCAAAGTTTATTTACAATTCTAACTATACCTAATGATACAGTAGTATCTCCAGCAGGTGAATCCCAAATATGAAAAGACTGTTTACCATCTGCTAATTGAGTAGCAGTTAATCCTGTAGATGTTAAAGCATAACCAGTTTCATAATCAACACCCAAGCGCCTATACCTTGAACCATCACGGTTAAGTACAAAGTTAGCTTCATCTACAGAAGCATTCTCTGGAAATGTTAATTGATTAGCTTCAGTTACTAGACCCTTAACAAAGGACCTAAAAGCCTTTTCGCCCTTTTGAGCCATTTAGATTTCCTGAGCTTTTTGTTCTTGTTTAGCATAATACTTTTCTTTTGGTGTTATTGAATCTTTAAGTGCTTTTACTTTAGCTAGCTCTTTTTGCTCATTAATATATTTAAATACAGCAGTATCAACAGTATTTAAAGATGTATATAATCCACCTAACTCAGCAGGTAATTGTCCACCATCACTCCATTGTAATACATAATGTGATGTTCCTGGTTTAATATAAGTCTGTATCTCTTTAACACCCTTAGTTTTATAACTTCTTATAATTTCTTTTTCCATTCTAGTATCCTCTTCCTGGTGTAGTTTTTTTCTTTTTCATTACTTTCTTTTTTTTCTTCATACTCATTTAACATATCTCCCTTTTAACATACCTGATTTTCTCATTCCACCCATACTTGTCATTGTTGGTCCAGCTCTAAATCTTTTCTTTTTATTTTCAAGTTTCTTTTTATCCATTCTATTAATACCAGAAGGTGTATTTTTACTTATTAATGCTGTATTAACTGGAGCTTTCTTTTTAACTGCTGCAGTACCAGGAACAGAATTACCTTTAGTATTACGATTAACCTTACCCATGTTAGGACCTACAGGTTTAAGTTGTGTAGGTGTATAAGGATTACCAGAACCTTTATCTATATTATCTGGAGTAGTAGGTTTAGTTGCTTTCATGTAAGAAGGAGCTTTGTTAGGTTCTTTAACAGGTTTATACTTTTCTGAACCTGGAGCTCTAGTATCATACTGTCTTCGTCTTGCATTCTTAAATGATTCTTGTTGACCTTTAAAATCAAATAATCCTACTGGTTTTGGTCTAATTTGTTTTTTAGTTGGTTTAGTAAAAGCTACCATTACACTGTCCTTTTTTTAAGTTGTTTTGAAAATGAACCCGGAATCTTCTTCCATTTCTGCCCACCTGTAGGTTTATTTAAAGTACTTACATAAACACCACGTTTAAGCTTCTTTTTTTTAGGTGCTCCGTATACATCACCTTTAATAAAAGCTTTAGTATCTGAAGTTAACATTAGTAGTTAGGTGTCTTTTTAGTGGCTCTATTTCTGCCATAGTTTGGATACATAATACCTTTTTCTACTTGTAATTTCCAAGCATCTTGACTCATCTTACGTCTTTGTGTTACAGATATTTGTTCAGCTTTTTGATTAGCCATTTGTTTAAGAGTTAAAAATGCTGCTGATTTAGCTTCATTAAGAAGGTAAGTAAACATTTGTACTGGTAAATCAGGAGTAAAAGTATCTGATAAAGTAAAAGCTATTGAACGTTTACCATGACATTGTGTTTTACTAGCTTGTAAAGTACTATCTAAAGTTGCTAAATAAGAATCAAATACCATTGTTACATCATCAAAAGATGTAAAGTATTGAGGACATTTATTTTTAAGAATATTAATAGTTATATTAGTAGGGTCTGTTACTTTTAAAACTGTAGCTGTATCAGTACTATCTCTAGCATCTGTAAGATACATAAACTCTTCTGGAGTTTTATACTCTATAACTTGAAACAAGTCTTTAGCTGTAGATGTTTTTTTACTATTATATTTAATATATTTTAAATCTATAATATCTTCAGGTAAACTCATATGAGTTGGTCTAGCTGTAGTACCACTAGCAGTCATTTGAAATAATTCATAAAGAAAAGCATAGTCTTTTCCATCTATAATATTATAGTAAGTTGTTTTAACTACTTGAGCTACTTGTAAAGCTTCTACACTATCATTAATTGAATTAACATTATCAGAATCCATATCTGACATAATGTCTTGTGTAATTTGTAGTAGTGTCATTTTAGCCATAATTTATCCTATGTAGCAGTTAATGTTAAACCTACTTTTTGAAATACCATATCACCAGATGCTCCTGTATTTTGAGCATAGATTTCAAAGTAGTCATTAGTAGCAGCATTATAAAAACATGAACCTGCAGCTTGGTGTAAGTCAGCTGTAACAGAAGTTACTAATACTTGAGAACCAGCAATAACAGAACCATTTCTATGAACTGAAATCATTATATCTCTATCTGCTCCTGAAGCTTGTTTTACAGATACATCAAAGTCAAGTTTAACAACTGCTGTAAGAGTTCCAGTATATGTTAGTCTTGCTGATGTTGCTTCAGTAACTAGACTACCTAGTCCAGAAGCTATTGTTGTTGGTGCTACTTTTGCAGTAGAACCACTATGTGCTAAAGTATAAGGAGAGCCTATATTATAAAAATAGAATTTTCCTTTAGGTAGATTAGTTTTATCAGTAGTTATAGCACTTGCTGCAATTTTACCTGATGTTACATTTAAGTTTGTTATTTTTGCTGTTGTTACATTAGCATCTAATATTTTTGCAGTCGTTATAGCATTATCTGTAATGCTTGCTGCAGCTAATGTAGCCCAAGCTCCTGAAGCTGAACCATTCGCTACATAAACTTTATTGGCAGCAGCCGCAGCCACACCTTTGGGCTCATGCAAGTCAGTGCCAGTAATAGTTTTGTGTTGAATTGTCATTTTGTTTCCTTGTTAAATTAGGGGTAAGCCCCGAAGGGCTCACCGAGGTATTACTTAGTTATACTGATAATGTACAACTAATTCAAACTTACCTGCTGTTAAAGCAGCTGCTGCTGCAACTGTTACTTCAACTGCTGAAGTTCCTACAGGTAGAGCATTTACTAAAGCTCCTGTTCCTGCAATACGCTGTCCTTTTACTTGAATTTTAGCAAAGGTTGCATTTGCTGCAGTGATTAAACCATCTGCATCAACAACTACACCAGCTGTAGTAGTTAAACCTACAGTCATGTTTGCTGTACCAGCAGATGCTCCTGCTGTTAAAACACGTAGAGCTGCATGAGTAATTGTTGCATTAGCTGGAATTTGCATTTCTAAATTACTTGCAGAGTATGCAGGTAACTTATCATAATCAAATACCCAACTTGCTTCTTTTACTTTTCCAACCGAGTTGTCTTGACCACCATATTGGTTGTCAGCACCACGAGGTCCATAATGGTTGGCTACGCCTCTTTTTGGTCCGATTTCATATCCCATTATATTCTCCTAGTAATTAGATGGATGAGTTAACACCACACCTAAAGTATCAAGTCGTTGAACTCCAAAGCCGAATCTAGAAGTAACTTGATACTTGTCACCCCTTTCTTCTTCAGCTCTCCAGCCTTCAGTTTGCGGTGCACGTCTCCACGCATGCATAACTGGTTTACATGAATCATCTGCCACACACATGAATACATTAGTTTTGTCGCCAATAGCTGCTGTTTCATTTGTAAGACCAACAGAAGTAGCATTAATTGCTTCAGCTGCAGTCAGTGATGGTAAGAAGTTAGATGTATAAATATCCCAACCCATAATGTTTCTTACGAAACGATGGTCTCTTGCAAAACCTTCATTAAGAACACCTTGGAATTGCGGAGTGTTATTAACAACTGTTGTTGCTGAGATAAGTGTATTAAGCGTTGCTTCTACGATAGGGTCTACGATTGCAATTCTGCCACCTGCTGGTGCGTTTGCTTTATCGAAAGACAATTTCATAGCTACAAAGTCAGCCAATGTGATTGTACGTGCATTACCAGCTGCTGAACCTACAAAACGGTGAGGTCTTGCATTCACCAAATTAAGATTTGCTGCTGTTTGTCCTGCATTAGCTACTGCTAAGAATCGTGATTCATGGTTTTCACCAAGAGCACGTGTTGATTCCATAGCTCGCATTGCCATTAATGTATCTACCTGAGAACCATCTTCACGTAGGTCATCAGATACTTTCCATGCATCACCAATATAATCAGTAATAGCTAGGGTAATAGTACCTGTGTCTATGTTAGTAAAGTTCAGAGGTGTATCCTCTGCTGCATCTTGAAGTGTTACAGTACCAACTGTTTTAATGTTTAGTGTTGTACCTGAACCGAAGTCTGTTACATCACGATACATCCCTTCTGGAAGAAGGTAGTCGTGTAAGTTATCAAGAATAAACTGAGAATATTGCTGCGATTCAATGAACGCAGTAGTATTACTTGTCAGTTGTGCCATTTTTTAAGTCTCCTAAGACTGTTGTTTAATTTTCTCGCCTGCTCGTCCCCATGCTTTTAATAAGTCCTTAGTTGAACCACTTTCTACTTTAGCCGATAAAGCTGGAGCAGTTGTAGTATTACCAAGAGCTTCTGTATTAACTGAACCTGTAGTATTACCTACTGGTGCTGTAGCGGCAGATAAACCTGCTGCTTTTAATACAATGCTTGGAGCTGATGATGCAAGCTCATTTAGTTGTGTAACGGTAACATTTAGTTCTTTAGCTATAGAGTTATAAGTAGCTTCTGCTTTATCTCCATACTGAGCAGTAAACTTTGCAGCTACTTGCTTAGCATTTGAATCTGCTTGAGCTTTATTTTCTCTAATAGATAAAGTTTTATTAACTAAATCCATTATGTTATCTTGATTAATCTCAGCACTTTGAGTGGTATTCTCTACTGGCTGTGACCCAGACTTAAGTTCATCTATAAGTTCCTGAGTAGTTTGTCTCTTGGTCAGTTCTTCTTTTACAGAAGCAAGTTCAGACTCTAAAGTCTCAATATGCTTTTGTGCATGAGGTACTGATTTAAGAGCATCTTCTGGGCTCTGGTACTTTTTTCCTTCACCAACTAGTTCTTGAGCTTCGGTCGGAATCTCAAATGCTTTTGGTGCAGTATCTGTTTGTACAGCTTCGTTTGTACTCTGCTCTACAGGTGTTTCAGTTGTTACTTCATCCATGTTACTTATCTCCTTGGTCAGGTATTACATTTAATAATTTTGTATATGCTTTTTGTATTCCTATTTGGTAAGCTTGAAACTCAGACCAAGAAGGTTTATTAAAGTTTTCTTCATCCATACACTTTCTATTTGAAAGACCTATTTGGTCTTCTAAAAAAGCTCTTATTTCTCTAAGGGCTTCTATCTTTGTTAAGGCTTTGCCTTTATCTGATTTTAAATCTATCATACTAATATTATAGCACAGATTACACTAAAAGTCAAGCTTAATAACCTGTTGGTTGTTGAGGCATTGGTTTTTCAGTTGCTGGGTCTACTTCAGGAGGAACTCCTTGTTCCATCTGTTGCATTTGTTGTCCTATCATCTGTTCTTCCATACCTGGTGCTTGTTGTTGAGACTGTAAGTCTTGTTGTATTTGCATTTTTATCTTTTCTTGTTCTGCAGCTTCAAAGATTGCAGCATTATCTTTAACAAAGTTATACTTCTCAAAGCCCATATATTCTTCTACCATAATAGCTAATTGTTTAGGTGAGATATGTGGAGCTATCATTTGTCCAATTGGGCTATTAAAGACCCCTAGGATGTTCTGTAAGAGCTGAGCTCTAGCAGCGTAATGTCTAGCACCAACTGGTCTTATCTTTCCTCTAGAAGTTAAATCTTCTTTAGTTATAGATAAGAAATCTTGTACACCAAAGTCATCATCATATACTTTAGCTAGCTCTGGTAAATTTAAATTACGTTTAGCAGTTTCTAACATTGTATTTAAGATAGGCTCTAAAAACTCTACTTCAAATTGATTAATCTTATTCTGAAATATTCTACCAGCAGCATTCTGTAAAGACTGTACTTCAAATGCAGTCTTCTCGCCAGGAGTTCTAATACCCATAGCTTCTTTAGGAGCACCTGCCATCTCTTCCATAGTATTCATTAATGCTGCAAGCTCGTTATTAACTTGGAAAGCTGCAGGATTAGGTGGTAACATTCTTATATCACCATCTTCTTGTAATTGAATTACTGCTTCTGGTCCCCAAGTAAATGGTTCTACATCACCTTTAAGTACCATTGGGGGATGGATAGTTAAGTCTAAAGCATCAGCTTTAAGGTTCTCTAAGTGGTCTAGTCTATATTGTATACCAACTAGATTATCTAGTGGTCCCATACCATAAAGATTATCAGGTCTCTTTCTCCAACCTACATGATGTTTAGTATCATGACCAATGTAACTAGGGTTTTCTATATTCCTAAGAACATAACTTCTATCTACAATAGTAATAATTCTATTTTCATGTAGTTTATCTTCATCTTTATCATAGAAGTCTCCCTCAAATTCTATAACTTCTACCATACCAGATTGATAGTATTCTTGTAGTGTACCAAAACCATCTGCAATAAAAGCATTTGCTTTATTAACATCTTCTACTCTAAACATAGAAATAGCTTTTCTAATTTCTAAAGCTTTCTTAAAAGCTCCCTTGTCATAGTTTAAGTCTGGTCTTGTTTCTACTTCTTTTTTTAATTCTCCAATAGATTTAACATACCTAGTAAATTTAGGACTTTTTGCAAAAGAACTAGCTACAGGATTAAATACTATATCAAATGGAGATACTCTAACAAGTTTAGGACCATTAAATGTAGTTACTACTTCTTCAGTAACAGGGTCTACATGAGATTCATTTATATATTGTACTTCACCAAAAGCATTACCATAATCAATATAGTCAGCTACTAAATCAGAAATAGTTTCTCTAAAACCACCCTCTTTTAATTTAGTTTTCATGTAAGCTTCAATAGCTCTACGCTTCTTCATAGTAGAAGATTCCATAGTAGAGCCTTCCCACTTCATCCAGTCTTCATTTGGAAACAGTGCATCCATATAGTTAGCATGTAGATTATCTCTAATCTGAGTTAACTTAGGAAGAGTTGTTTTATTTTTCCAAGGTAGTGCACTATTAGATGTAGATGTAGTATCAGTAGCGAATAAATAGTTTCTTAACTCTCGCCACTCTGCCTCTTTAGGATTTCTTTGAATCCACCACTGGTTATATAAACCTGCAAGAACTCGTGCTAAGTTCTCACCACCAATTGCTTTTTCAATTTCTGCTACTTCACCAGCCATAATATTTCCTTAGTTAAAACTCACACCACCGAAACGGCTGTGAGTCATATTTGGTTTATTTAAACCTACATTCATTTGTGTTCTTACTTTAGGTACTAAAGATATAGACATTGCATTAGCAAGGGCATCTTTAACATCATCGTGTGGTGGGTGTACCATTACAAGTTCTTCTTCTAGTGTCTGGCAGTTACCACCTTTATAATGCCATACTTGTAAGTTATCATACTTAGGTTCTAAGACAGCACCTACTCTTTGTGCTTTATCTCCTAGATGTCTAGTTGGTCTAAACTCATCTATTGATAGAGGTATTCCATTAGGTTTAAGATAACTATCTTTTAGTTCTTTTACAATAGTTTGTTGTGCTACTGTTATCTCTGCCCTTATCTTTCTGAATCCCCATTTTTCCCATGCGTGTAGTATACGAGTATAGTAGTCTACAATTCTTTCTGTTTTAAATCTATCTATATCTAATACATAATAATTAGCTTGATGGTCTACACCTATAGTTACTAGTGCAGTATAATCAGAACCTTTTCTCAAAGAGAAAGCAAAATCAATAGCAGCATAAACATTTAGTTTCCTATCCCTAATATACCAATCACCTTCTTTATTACTTAAAGCAGACTTATCATAGTATTGAAAGTTCTCTTTATTAATTCGGGCACTCTCAGTAGTATTTGGGTCGTTGTAGTACTGAGCAAAGAACTGTGTAGTATCAATATATTTAGCTTTAATTCTAGCCAACTCTTTACTATCAAATCCAAAAGCCTTCCCATCACTCCTTGTTCTCTTAGCCCATAAAAATTCTCCATCTATCTCTACGACTTTCTGGAACAATTCATATACTTCCTCTTCTAGTTCTATTTCACCTTCATCATCATAATGTACTTCTTTCATATTAATCATCGTATCGTATATATCACGAGGATGATACCTAGTTCCTACAACCCATTCTTGTGCCCCTGGGTTTTCTATTGAAGCCAGTTGAGAATAGGCATTTCCAACTTTTTCTCTTCCTTCTTCTGAATAGGCATTACCCGGTACGACAATGTCATCAAGTACGACAATATCTGCGTGGAAGCCTGTAGTATTACTAGTAAGACCAACAGCTTTACAAGTAGCATCTCTTATACCCTCTAGTTTACGTTGTGGATGGTCAACAGCTATTTCAGCTACTGCCCATTTTTCTCGTTTACCTTCTTCTGGGTGAATCATATCTGCCCAGTATCTACGATAGATTGGTGAATCTATTATCTGTTTTATTGCATATAGTTGTTTCTCTGCTAAGTCAGCTGTAGCTGATACATAAAGAACTGTAGTCTCAGGATGTTTTGTTATCCACCAAGCAGTTCTATAAGCAGCTAGTTTACTCTTCATGTGTCCACGAGGAAGTAAAACTAATTGATTCTCTTTAGCACCTTGTCGTCCCCACCATGATA
>TARA_R110001583_G_scaffold24150_2_pt1 | contig 18806 bp, 15 predicted proteins | sample TARA_R110001583 | Tara Oceans TARA_R110001583 (sample SAMEA4398432) | marine metagenome | biome: Polar Biome; feature: [MES] marine water layer (ENVO:01000295) within the mesopelagic zone...; material: water (ENVO:00002006), including particulate matter (ENVO:01000060) such as...... | reverse complement strand
ATTTTAGGAGTAAGCGCTGTTAATGGAATGTCACTAGGTAGGTTTGCACTAATTGTTTTGGCGTTTATATCTATAGTGGCTATTACATCTGCAGCTAACACCGTATTATCGATAGCTAAAAATTTGAACTCTGTAATCTGTTTTTTATCGCTGAGTTTTACCTCTTCTTTTGCAATTGGTGGTGCATCATCTTTGCTACAACCGGTAATACCAATCATAAGAAGTAGAAGTAGAAGTAGAAGTATACTAATGCTCCCTTTTATATTTGCTTTCAAAACTGTTTGTATCGTTTTCATGATTTTTGTTTAAAATTCAGCACTGGTTCAATGACCTTATTTTTAATGATCTTGGTTTTATTAATTGCAACCTTCGCCAGGGTCAGCTAAGATGGTAAGTATGCCGCCGTTCGATATTTGCTGATTACAAACTTCTTCAGGTATACTTGTTATAGGATTGTTGGTTATGCTTAGTAAGGCCAAATTTTGTAGCTGGCCTAATTCTGAAGGCACTGTACTTAGTTGATTACTCGCAGCAGTAATAGCACCTAAGGAGTTTATTGAGCCAAGTGCTGCTGGTAAACTTTGCAAATTATTATTATTTACATTAAAGCTTTCTAAACCTGACAAAGACGAAATACTTTCTGGTATTCTAGTTAAATTTTTATTATTCATTGTAATGGCTTTAGGGTCGCCATTGTCATGAAATGAAACTTCAGGATAATCATCTACACCCCAATCTAAAGTATTACCAGGGTTGGCAGTATAGATACCGATAAGTGCGTCTAACGGAGTATCAGCACCTACTTGAATAAAATCATGATTTATTTCCATTGTAGAATTGCGAAAATTCTTTATGTAATAAACTGATGACGGTAATTTAGTTATGTTATTTTCAGACAAACGCAATGACGCAAGATTTATAAGAAATCCTATTTCGGGAGGAACAATTGTAAGTTGATTATTATTTATATGTAACCTTTCTAAAGCGGTTAATTTTCCAATTTCTTTGGGCAATGATGTAAGCTTATTACTATATAAAGACAGGTATCTTAAATTGGATAATTCTCCTATTTCTACTGGTAAGACAGAAATATTATTACCGCCTAAGTTTAAGCTGTTTAAATTAGGTAATGCACCTATTTCAGTTGTTATAGTAGTTAATTGGTTATCACTTAAAATCAAATCAGTTAAATTAACCATACTGCTTAATTCAGAAGGAAATGAAGTTAAATGGTTACTACTGAGATGGAGCTTTTCTAAAGAGGCCATTTTAGTAATCGTATTGGGTATAGTAGTCAATTGGTTTCCATCTAGACCTAAAAATAATAGCGAACTCAAGTTCCCAATTTCATCAGGTATAGCTGTAATTAAATTATTATGTAGATATAATTCTTCTAAATTGGTAAGCTGCCCAATTTCGCTTGGTAATTCTGTAAGTTGTGACTCGCCAACATACAAATATCTTAAACTAGATAATTGCCCAATTTCTTCAGGTAAAGAAGTAATACCACTCTCTCCAAGAGTTAAATGTGTAATTTTATTTCCTGAATTAGTGACAATCCCATTTAGGTTATTTAAATCAGTTGTAGTTGCTAGATCCCAAGAAAGTATATTATTGGGGTTAGCATCTAAAATGACCTGTAAAACTTGAAGTTGAGTTAACGGAAAATGTGCAGTAGCCGTATAAGTAGCCGTAGACCCGTCTTCAGCGGTTATAACGTATAATACAGGGTTGCTAAAATTTTGTGCCTGCGTCTTATCGATACTGGCTGCCTCTGATATTTTTATTTCGGGAAGCAGACTCGAAACATCTGCATCTGGCGGTACGGTGATATCAATTGTTTTATTTTCTTCATCTATGATTGCTACAGCGTCTATTGAAAATTGAGTATCAACGGATCGAAAAATAAAACTGGTAATTTGTTTTTCATCGCTAAGTTTCACTTCTTCTTTCGGAACTTCTGCAGAGTCATCATTTTTACTACAATTGGTTAAACCAATCATAAGAAGTAGTAGAATACCGATGCTCGCTTTTATGTTTAATTTCAAAACAGTTTGTATCGTTTTCATAATTGTTGTTTTAAGAATTAGCTCTAGTTCGATGCCCTTGTTTTTTTCATGATTTTATTAATCCACAAAAAAACTATCGCCCTTTATCAATTTTCATTGCAATATTGCTTTACGCGGTTACATTTTCACTTCATTGATGGTGAATCTTCTTGGTCGTTTAATTTTATGCAAAGGTGCTTCTAATTGCTGATGACATTATTGTCTACACACGCTACCTCATCGGGCACCACATCTATTTCAACAGCACCTCCATTAGCAACATCTAGATCACAGATACATTGACTGATAGCCGTTAGATTTGGATTTCCGGATAAATATAATTTCAGCAGATTTGTCTCAGTGGAACAGTTAAGAATATTAGAATTGCTGCCAGAAGGTATAAATGGTACATGGTTGAACTCGCTTAGATTATTATTACTTACGCTTAAACTTTTTAAATTCACCAGTTGTTTGATTTCTGTTGGCAAAGAAGTTAGCTGGTTGTGACCTAAACTCAGACTTTCCAATTTGGTTAACTGCCCAATTTCTGGAGGTATGCTATTCAGATTATTTGTGGATAAGGACAGTTCTTCAAGGCTGTTTAACTGCCAAATTTCTAGGGGCAGGCTACTTAGTCTGTTATTCCTCAAATTCAGCTCTTTAAGGTTGATCAACTGCCCGATTTCGGGAGGAAGACTACTTAAGTAGTTGAAATTTATATTTAGAGATTCTAGTTTGATTAACTGACCTATCTCGGGAGGTAGGCTGGTTAGTGCGACCTCAGCATGCAACTTTTTCAAATTGCTTAACTGCCCGATTTCGGGGGGCAGCCTGCTCAATGACGGCATATTAGCTAAAAGTAGAACTTCCAGACTACGCAACTGCCCTATCTCGGGAGGTAGTATAATTAATCCTCTGAAGTTCATTGTTAATTCAATTATGTCTCCATTTCCATCCAAGGTTACCTCATCCCATTCACTTGGGTTGTCCGATTCGTTCCAATTTAAGGTGTTACTAGGGTTAACCTCCGAGATAATCAAAAGGATCTCTTTCTGGCTAAGAAGTACATCTACGGTTACCAGATAGGTGCGACTTGTGCCATCTTCTGCTGTTACTGTATAGTTTATAGGCGAGCTAAAGTCTTGCGGGCCCGTAGGTTCGTATATCGCGTTGTCCGGAATTTCCAACTCGGGTTCCAATGTGGTTATTTCTGTTCCATTGGGCATTTCCAGAGCAATAGTTTTGCCCTCCTCATCAATTTCGCCTGGAATATCAACAGTAACTCCGTTGTTCTCAATGCCTGTAAACCGAAAACTGGTAATCTCTTTGGCGCTGCTCGTACTAGTTGCCGTTACCGAATAACTACTTGTTGTGCCATCTTCGGCCGTAACGGTATACGTGACTGCATCAGTAAAATCTTTTTCACCAGTGGGACTAACAATTGCTTTTGGTGAAATGCTTATTTTAGGAGTAAGCGCTGTTAATGGAATGTCACTAGGTAGGTTTACGATAATTGTTTTGGCGTTTATATCTATAGTGGATATTACATCTGTAGTTAACACTATATTTTCGGCAGCCAAAAATTTAAACTCAGTAATCTGCTTTTCATCACTTAAGATTATTTCCTCTTCCTCTGGTGTTATAGTAACTGTTGGTTTGGTTATGGATTCATCATTTTTGCTACAGCTGGTAGCGCCAATCATAAGAAGTAGTAGCATGATTATGCTCGCTTTTATATTTGCTTTCAAAACTGGTTGTATCGTTTTCATAATTTTTGTTTAAAATTCGGCACTAGTTTAATGACCTTATTTTGTATGATTTTAGTTTTATTAATCGCAGCCCTCTCCTGGGTCAGTAAGAATCGTCAGTATACCATTTGTTTGCTCATCACAAACTTCTTGAGGTATACTTGATATAGGGTTTTGGGTCAAAAGCAACAGTCCTAAACCGGATAACAATTGAAATTCTGATGGTACTGTTGTTATATTATTACCAGCAGCCGCTATAATTTTCAAAGATTGTATCGTACTTAAAGAAACCGGCAAACTATTTAACTGATTGTCATTGACACTAAATTCTTCTAGTTGTTTGAGTTCTGAAATGGAATCAGGAATTCGTGCTAAATTGGTGTTATTCATATTTAGAATAATGGGGTTGCCGGTATCATCAAAAGTAACTTTTGGATAATTATCTACACCCCAACCTAAAGTATTACCAGGGTTGGCACTATAAATACTAATAAGGGCATCTTTTTGTGAGGTGGTTGAACAAGTAATGCCTTCATCTTTTAATATGAACAGCCCATTAAAATCTACCAAGAAACACATTGATTTTGGAATTGACACTAAATTATTATCTCTCATTTGTACAGTTTTCAAATTGATTAGAAACCCAATCTCTGGAGGTAGGATAGCGAGTTGATTATCTATTATTGATATAAATCTTAAACTGGTTAATTGTCCTATTTCTTCAGGTAGGGTAGTAAGTTGGTTCTCATCTAGCCACAAATCTCTTAAATTAATTAGTTGACCAATCTCTTGTGGTAGGGAAATAAGTTCATTATTGCCAAAAGAGGCGTATGTTAAATTAATTAACTGGCCAATCTCTGAAGGAATTGAAGAAAGTTTATTACGATCTAAAAACACACCTGTTAAATTAATTAACTGGCCAATTTCTGAAGGAAGTTCGGTTAGTAGGTTTGCCCCTAAATTCAATGTTTCCAAATTGTTCAATTGCCATATTTCTGTTGGAATTTGAGTAAACAGGTTAGTTCTTAGGGATAAATTTTCTAATTTGGTTAACATAATAATTTCGGAAGGTAAGACTGAAAGCTGATTAGAATTTAATTCTAAACTTATTAAATTTATCAACTTTCCAATCTCCGGAGGCAAAGACGTAAAGTTGTTAGAAATTAAATTTAAACTTGTTAAGGATGTTAATTGTTCAATCTCTGAAGGAATTATCGTAAGTTGGTTAAGTCTCAAATGCAAACTTTCTAACTCGGTTAATTCACCTATTTCAGATGGAAGAGAAGTAATTTGATTATTTTCTAATTGCAGTTTTTTCAAATTAGTCAATTGCCCTATCTCTTTAGGAAGTGTAGAAATAATTTTACCTACTATCTTTAATTCAATAATTTCACTTTCCGTATTTAATATTACACCATCTAAGTCTCCTAAATTTTCAGTTGCATTAAGATCCCATGTAAGGGTGTTTTGCGGGTTAGCATCTAAAATGGCCTGTAAAATTTGGCGTTGCGTTAATAGTGCGTTTATGATTACGGTATAAACGGCGGTACTGCCATCTTCTGCGGTCACCTTATAATCTAGTGAATCGGTAAAATCTTGAGCTGTATCAAGGTCTAAAGTGGCAAGTTCAGAAATTTTCACTTCCGGTAAGAGTCCAGAGAGGTCGGTACCCGGTGGCATTGCTGCGGTAATGGTCATGTTTTCTTCATCAATGGTTGCGACGACGTTTACTTCAATAGGGTTATTCGTCAATAGAAATACAAAACTGGTAATCTGTTTTTTATCGCTAAGTTTTACTTCTTCTTTTGGTGTCGCTTCTGCAATTGGTGGTGCATCATCTTTACTGCAACTGTGTAAACCAATCATCAGAAGTAGTAGTATAGTGATGCTCGCTTTTATATTTGCTTTAAAAACTGTTTGTATCGTTTTCATGATTTTTGTTTTAAAAATTATGCTTGATGTTATAGATTGCCAGTTAGTGCCGTGTTCTTCAATACGTATTAATCCATAGACCATACGTCATTTAAATAGGAGTCGGCAAGTATGCCGCCTCTGCCACCAATCACCCATATTTTATCATTAAAAACTACAGAGGTATGTTCTATTCTTTCGTTAAAAGGAACTTCTGTAATTACTTGGCTCCATGTTTTTCCATCTGTACTTTGCCAAATTCTGTTAGTGCTAATCTTATTATCTCGGCCACTAATAATCCACATTTTATCATCAAAGACCACAACCGTATGGTCGGAAATTCCTTCGATAGCTGTTTCTTTAATTACTTCAGTCCAATTGTTACCATCAGTACTCTGCCATACATCATTTAAAACACCTATTGAGCTCCTTCCTCCTATGATCCATATTTTATCATCATAGACCATGCTAGTATGTCTATACCTTTCTGGGAAAGGCACTGTCACATTGACTGGAGTCCAAGTTTCCCCATCAGTACTTTGCCATATATTATTTGATGATTTTGCAGGTGCATTGAGACTACCTATAACCCATAATTTATCTTTGAAAACTATAGCGGAGTGTAGGCCGCTAGAAGGAAATGGAGATGCTCCAGTTGTTTTGGTCCAAGTTTCCCCGTCAGAACTTTTCCATATATCTCTTAAAAAGTCCACCCCAGTAAACCCACCGATTACATATATTTCATTATTAAAAACTACAGAAATATGTCCACTTCTTCTATGAAATGGAGCTTCAGCAGTAACTTGGGTCCATGTTTCCCCATCGCTACTTTGCCATACGTCATTGAGGTGCGCAGCACCATCATACCCACCTATGACCCACATTTTATTATTAAAAACTACAGAGGAGTGATCTGTTCTTTCTGAGAAAGCGGCATTTGCAGTTACTGGATTTTCTGATATCTGAAGATTTCTTGTAGTAAGACTGAAAGTTTCACTAGAAGTCGTATTCCCTTCTGTATCACTCGCTACAACTTTCCAAAATAAGCCTTGGTTTAAAGGCAACCTTTCTTCTGAAGTAAAACTGGTATCGTTGATATTATTTGCAATGCTTGTTGTAGGGTTGCTATTACCATCAACAAACAGTTCATAGGTTACAGGGTCTCCATCTGGGTCGGTTGAAGCATTCCAACTAAATGTTGGCGTAACGGTTACTTGAGTCGCAGCATCGGCAACCCCTATTAACGAAAAGGCTTCCGGTGCTTGATTAGGCGTTTCAGTTTCCTGAATTGTTATTGCATTATCATCGCTGCTACAATTTAATAATGTAAAGGCTAGTGCAATACTCGATAAAAACGCGAAATTATTTCTCTTAGACTTCATAATTGATGTTTTGAAAATGTAATTGAATTTAATGGCCTGAATTACTGTTCTATTCTGTATTAAACTATTAAGAGTCTAATATAAAATGAAAGCATATACAGTGTATAACAAGCATGTTTCAGTCTTGTTAAGCTTTTATTCAGGTCTTTAACTTATGGTGCAAAACCTTTAAATAATGTGGTAATTGTATAAATGTACTTGCTAGTTTAAACTTGAAGACCTACTTAAGAGTATGATGTTTTCTAGTTTCTATTTTTGTTTTAAAGGTGAATGGTGTTCATGTACCATTTTCCAACCCTGTGCAGTTTTGACAAATAAGAGGGTAATTTGGTCGTTGACAACAACTAGGTCTTTTCCGAATTTTAGATGAAAATCAGAATGAAAGGTTACGTTGGCGACATCGCCATAAACTGCTACTTGAAGATCATTGGCATCGAACTTTATTACGTCACTTACAGAGCCAAAAACATTGCGCTCGTGAGCTTCATTTGCTTCGGATCCATTTCTAGGCTCACCATTTTTAAATTCGGTAAACTTTGGACTATAGGCATGGAAGGCGATTAGTTTGTCTAAATCTTTGTCTTTAATACTTTGTGCTATGGCGCCAAACGTCTCCATAACCTCTTGTTTAGCTTCTGGAAATTCGTCGTTTATTAAGTCTGCTTGTGCTTTGCAGTTTATAAATGCAAATCCAATTACTAAAAGTAATACCTGTGTTAATCTTGTTTTCATAATACTTGTTTTAATTAATTATGATACAATGATATGATGCTTACAAAAAAATAGTATTCACTATTTTTTCAAAACCTAGAACTAATTTTGAATCGAGAAGAAAAAGCATGTACTATTTGTGCATAACATGCAAAAGATAACCTGTAACTATATTATAATCAGATACTTACCTCTTCACTTGGTGGATAACCAAATTCATCTTTAAATGCTCTACTAAACCACGATGGATTACTAAAACCGACAACATATGCTATTTCGGAAACAGATTTAGATGAAGTTTGAAGCAGTTCTTTGGCCTTTTGAAGACGAACAGTTCTAATAAAAATTGCTGTAGACTTGTCTGAAATGGATTTTAATTTGCGATAGATTTGAGATTCACTTAAATGCAATTCTTTGGCTAATTGAGTAGCACCAAAATTTGCATCGTCTAAGTGGGTATGTACACTTTCAATAATTTGTTTTAAAAATTTTGTTTGTGGATCTTCAAATTCTTCATTGAGCAATGAAGAGTATCCACTTTTCTCCAATTTTTTCATGAGCTTTTTGCGCACTAAAATCAGTTGATCTAGTCGGGTAAAAAGCTCTTCTTTATTAAATGGTTTTGCTAAATAGGCATCTGCCCCTATCGATAAACCTTTTAATTTATCTTCGAAAGTCGCTTTAGCTGTTAATATTATAATCGGAATATGGTCTGATCGCTCATCATTTTTTAGGGTCTTACATACCTCAAAACCATCTTTACCAGGCATCATAACATCACAAATAATAATATCTGGAATTTTTTCTAGTGCTATCTCAATTCCCTCAATTCCGTTCACTGCATGAATGGTTTCATAAGTGCTCTTAAGGCAAGTTTTTAAATAATGAGCAACATCCATATTGTCCTCAATTATTAGCAATAAAGGTAATTCAGCGGCAGTATCTTGGGTTTTGGCAACTTGTTTCGATTTAGTTCTAATTATTTGAAAGGTAGAATCTAAAGTTTGTGGAACTTGCGATATTGTTTTTGCATTATTGGTAATAGGAATTTTAACGCTAAATTCACTTCCTTTGCTAAGTTTACTTTTAACCTCAATAGTTCCATTCATTAATTCAACAAGTTCTTTTGTAAGCGCTAAACCAATGCCTGTGCCTTCATTTTTTCTTACAGTTGACGCATCTGTTTGATAAAAACGATTAAATATGTTTGGTAGTTCTTCACTAGCGATACCAATACCACTATCTTTTATTTTTATAGATAAATAAGATTGGTCTTTCTGATTTATTTTATTGATATGAACAATAATTTTGCCTTGCTCTTCTGTAAACTTAATGGCATTTGAAAGTAAGTTAGAAACAATTGAAGTAAGTTTATTACCATCAAAATCCATTATCAAGGATTCTATTTCACAATAAATAGTAAGTTTTATATCATTTTCTAGAGCATAAGAACTGAAACTTTCACCTAAATATTTTATAAAGGGAATTATATCGGATTGTATTAATTGCAATTCCATATTTCCACTTTCTAACTTAGATAAATCTAACATCTCATTTACCAAGTGCAACAGATTATTACTATTACGCTCAATCATTTCTAATGAATTCTGAATGCCTTCTGGTTTTTTATTTTGTAAATCAGATTTAATAGCGTCGGTCATACCTTTAATAACCGTAAGTGGTGTTCTGAATTCATGAGTGATGTTTGTGAATAAGGCATTTTTTAGCGTATTGATTTCTCTAAGCCTCTTTCTCTTTGTGGTTTCAATTTTTCGGTAAATAATAAAATATGCTGTACCTAGAAGAAGAACCAGAAATCCAAGAATTAAAAACAAGTTTCGCTCTCTGTTTTTTTTAAGCAAACCTGCTTTATAGGTTCTACTTAGCGATTCTTTTTCCTGCGCTTTTGCAATACTATCAGTGCTTAACTGATTGTTGAAAATGATATTCTGAATTTCTGTTCTTGATTTATTTTCATTTTCATTATCAATTAGTTCTTGATATTTTTCAAAGTAATTAAGAGCTAATGCGTGGTTGTTTAATTTTTTATTTATCTCATAAAGGCTTTTTAAAATATCAGTATCATAGTCCCAATTATTCACATCATATATCTTAATACAATCATTGCATTTTTTTAAAGCTTCTATGTAATTGCCTAATCCATATTCTATTTGACATTGGAATAATAAAATATCGCTATGATATTCAGGGTTTTTTAAATGCCCTAGAACGGATATATATTCTTCCAAATATTTACTTGCATTCTCATAATCTTTTTCATCTATATAAATAGAAATTAAATTTCCAGTGCCTATTACTGCATATAGCGGAAGTCCTATTTCTTTGGCTATTCTAATGCCTTCTTTCCAATGTTTAATAGATTTAGGAATATTTCCTAAATTCTTATACACATTTCCTAAGTTCCCATTTGCTCCAGATATGCTTCTCTTTATTCCGTATTTTTTGCTTAATCTTAAATGATTTAAATGGTACTTTTCTGCTTCTTGATAATCACCCAATGCAGTAAAAATGAACCCTTGATATGCTATACTCCAACCCAAATTAAGGCTATCCCCTATTTTTTCGCTATATGTCTGGGATTTTTGCAGTGTTTTAAATGCGTTGGTATAATCCTCATAAGTATATTCTAAACTGCCCAAACCCAGTAGCTTATTAGCATACAAAAAACTGTCCTTGATAGAAAGTGCAAGTTCTAAGCCCGTTGTATAATAGGTTTTGGCTTTCTCATTTTCTTTTTTTTCAAAATATATTTTACCCAGTAATGTTTGTGCTTCAACTTCGTATCTAATGTTCTTTTTGCTTTGGGCGAGATCTAACATTTGATGGACTAAAATAAGTGCACTATCTGTTTTTTTAAATAAATAGTGATCATCAATTAAATTACTCATCACATTAAACCGAGTTGAATCTGGAATGTTTATGTTGTGCCAAATTTGAAATAGGGAGTCTTTTTCTTTTTGAGCAAATGTAGCGCTCAGAAAAAATAATGATATAAAAAATGTTAGAACAAATTTCATTTCCCTAATACAATTAACTTTGTTTTATAGCGGCTTAGTGAATTCAACTTTTTAAATTTTCAATTGGTTTCGATTTCTTTAATCGACTTTTTAAATATGTCTTTTGGCAATTTTAAACTTTAAATGTCCAAAATCGAATATGATCCACATTTATACACTATTTAAATTTATTTAATTCTCGCTAGCTTATTAGTCTTTGAAGGACCTAAAAAAGACAAATTTAAAATTAATAACACTCGAAAATGTTGGTTTTTAAGGTTCTAAAATAACCGAATCAAGTTTAAAAAACATCTAGTTTCCAATTCTCATAAAAGAACATGGAATTAAGATACGGAATCAAAATTACTGAGAAGTAAAATTTGTATATATTGTTTAGTTTTAGGCTTTTCTATCAGTTTCTCATTAAAACCGACATTTTTTCAATTGTAAGAATGTAAAACCCAGGTGAAATCGTAAACAACTCCTGTCATTTATTTAGCAAATATTTCCACTTATACAAATTATATAAGTAGAATATGACTAAAACCTATTATCCCCACCAACGATATCTCCAAGAGTACCCAAAATACTTCCCTCTCCTTTATCTTTTCCACCTCTTGGTATTGAAGCTAGCACTCTACCTGCCAAACGACTGAATGGCAATGACTGAATATAAACTGTACCAGGTCCACGTAGTGTCGCAAAAAACAATCCTTCACCACCGAAAACGGTATTTCGAATTCCCCCTACAAACTCAATATCATAGTCGACATCTTTAGTGAAACCAACTATACACCCTGTATCGACTTTAAGTACTTCTCCAGGACCTAATGTCTTTTTCGCTAAAGTTCCGCCTGCATGAATAAAGGTCATACCATCACCCTCTAATTTTTGCATGATAAAACCTTCTCCACCAAATAGTCCACGGCCCAATTTCTTTGAAAATTCGATACCAATCGATACTCCTTTTGCGGCGCATAAAAAAGCATCCTTCTGGCAAATAAACCGTCCCCCCATTTCTGATAAGTCTATAGGTAGAATTTTACCAGGATATGGTGATGCAAAACTCACTTTTTTCTTTCCCTTACCAATATTTAAAAAGGCAGTCATAAACAGGCTCTCACCGGTCAACATTCGTTTACCTGCAGAAAATATTTTACCTAAAACACTATTGTCTTGATTACTTCCGTCACCAAAAATGGTATTCATTTTTATATCGGTGTCCATCATCATAAAGCTACCAGCTTCGGCAACAACTGCCTCTTGAGGATCAAGCTCTATTTCAACGTATTGCATTTCTTCTCCAAAAATCTCGTATTCTATTTCGTGTGCGTTCATTTCTTAATTTTTATTGATTGATGCTTATTAGTAGATAAAAAAAATGTTTTGTTACAAGTCAAATTCGATTTGAATCATTGGTAAGAATTTTCACCTCTTTTAAAATCATATATATACCGGCAACAGAAATTAAGTACAACAACAAAATAATTATATACATTCTATGTGAAGAATCGTAAGTTTCAATGGTTATAAACTTTACTAAAAAGTTATAAGTACCATGAAGTAAAATATTAAGCCACAGAGTTTTAGTTAAATGATAGAGATAAGCAAATAAAATACCTATAATAAAATAGGCAATTAAGCCTTCAAGATTCCAGTGTACGAACGCAAATAGAAAAGACGAAACAACCAAACCAAAGGTGAACCCGTATTGTTCCTTTAATTTATTGAAGATAATTTTTCTATATAAAATTTCCTCGGTAATTGGTGCTGCAATTACTGCTAGCAACAAATAAACCATACCATGCAAACCATATTGAAATGGATTAGTAAAAGTAAAAAAACGAATTTTTGATTGAAGTAGTTCTTTTACAAAAGGTATGTCTAGAGCTGTTTGGAGAATAATAATAAATACAGCAAGAAGTATTACATAGAATACTAGCTTCGGATTTACCTTTTTTAATGAAAAATTTAAATGAATTCCAAAATGTTTTAATAAATAAATTATACCAACTACCATAACAATAGGTATCGATATTAATGAGATAAAGTCTACTTGTTTATTTGTTAATTGTAGTCCGATTGATGACCAAATTATCACACCATGAAGTAGATGTACTAAAACCAGTACAAATAGAATTAAAAGAATTGACTTATGTTTTTGTATTAGTTGCATAAATGTTTTAAGCTTAACTTTATTTTTAGCTAATACTACTTTATAGCCATTCGTTTAATTTGTTTATCAATACTAAACTTCTCCTACAGCCTGTGCTAATTCTTGAGACCTTTGCGTACCAATAAGGTATTTCTTTCCATTTTTAAGTGTTAAAGAAATGCCTTCTTTTCCCTTAACATTAAAAACAGTACCGTACTTTTTAGTTTTTCTAATGCCATATCCCACAAAGTCATAATTAATAGCTGTTGCCACTGCAATATCGCTTAGACTAATTACTTTTTTAAAGAACATAAGATACCGAATTTTAATAGTATCAGATACCACCACTTTTAGCTTTGCTATTACTAAAAACAAGATGGTAAGCAAGTAAAGTAGAACAAATACTATTTTACTAAGAGGTATTCTATTTGCTATCCACATCATGCTGTTATTACCAGAATCATCTGGAATGTAACCACTAAAAACAACCATAATACTACTTACTATTTTTAATCCAGTTAAAATTATTGGAGCCAGAATTATCAACCACAGCTACCATTGGGTGAATTTCTGTGTTTCCTGAAAATTAAATGAAGATGCTCCCATTATTAAAATAAATTTATACAGTTAATTTTCTTAAAATATATTATCACTTTAAACAATTTACGAGCAATTTATTAAAAATATAATAGTTATAATTTTACTGATACAGATTTAATTTCAACCGCTATTTATCATGTACAAAACACTTTCAAAAATTATCCTACTCCTTTTTATTACTGTATTCATATCATGTGGAAAAGATGAGTCGGCAGATAATTTGACCTATACTACTGATGATCAATTTTTTAACGACGGAGATATTGAAATCGTTTTTGAAAATAATAAGAGTAATGGCATTAACGTAATATTTCTTGGAGATATCTATTTTCAAAATGATTTAGAGGCAGAAAATGGAAAATATAGAACACAAGGTCTAAGTAGCATCAATTATCTTTTTAACACTCCTCCATTTTCTGAATACAAGGAATATTTTAATGCATATATCATTTATGCAGAATCTAAATCCTCTAAATCCGACGATGGTGGTCTTGTAGTGGAAACTCCTTTTGGTGGTTATGTAGATTCTGATGGAAATCTACTTCTTGAGAATTGGAATCCTATTACTGAATATTTAGAAAAACAGAATTTTGACCCACAGAACGGAAAAAACCTAGTGCTTTTATCTGTAAATGGTAAAAATGCAAAGGTTAATGGATTCGCAGTTCTTAATGGAAATCTTGCAGTATTTGGAGATGGAAATAACGAAATAATGATTCATGAGGTTGGTCATGCCTTTGCAAGTTTGGGAGATGAGTATATTAGAGAGGATTACCCGGCATACGCCTTAGCAAATAATACTGCCAATTTAGATTCCACCAATAATTTGACTTCCATTAAATGGAAACATTTTATTGGACTTACCGGTTATGAACATGTAGGAGCATATGAAGGGGGTAATTATAGAAGTACTGGTTTCTGGAGACCAGAACAGAGAAGTATTATGGGAGTTAGCAATCTAGCAAATTCTTTTAATGCCCCAAGTAGAGAAGCGATTGTAAAGAAAATTTTTGAACTCCATAATATGGAATATTCTTTTGAAGACTTTTTGAAAATTGATGAAAATGCAAATAAATCATCAAAACAATTAAAAGCGAAAACGAAAATTCAAAGCTTGCAAAAAATTAAATGCGCTACTATTCAATTCTAATATATATACCTTATTAAAACGATAACATGTGCTGTCATTAAGCTACAAACTTTAGTTTTTAGCTATTAAATACCATCGTAATATGTCTTAAAATGAGTATTTTTTTCTATTAATTGGCATTAAACATTACTTCTTCAATCGCACCGTCCACTCAAAATCAAAAGTACTCACCACTACTCCTTCTTCATTTACTCCGATAGATTTCATCCAAATAGTTTGTCCTTCTCCTGTAGCAATAGTTTTATCTAAAGCTTCTTTAATCATATGCCCATCTTCACAAGTAAAAGTGATTTTACCTGTAGCTTTCTTTGAAAAATTGGCTTTATTATTAGCTACCAACATGGATATTTTCTTGCCAGAAGCTTCAATTTGGTCTATCATCATGGCTCCTGTAGCCAATTCTGCCGCCATACCCTGTACTGCCCAAAACATTGATTTAAACGGATTCTGATTAATCCATCTGTGCCTTACGGTCACAACGGCCTTATTTTTATCTATTGTTCTTAAGCGCACCCCACACCACCATGCTGCAGGTAGTTTTAAAAAAGAAAACATGTTGAATTTACTAGCTGTTACGGCCATATTATCTATATATTTTTATAAAAGTAGCTATTATTTATAGCATACTAAAATGTTAAAATAATGTTAAATATTAGTACTATGTCTAACATAGTACCTTTTTTTAGCCATATATTTGCATAGGAAGTTATTAGGTTATCAAAGTAAATAGCTTTTGCATAGTAATAAAAACAATCATCATCAACAACGAACCAATCATGATAGAAACAGTAACTAAGCACGAACGAAACCTCTCTGCACTTATACATGCGAGTACGTTTTTTAAATTCTTTTTTCCCTTTGGGAACTTTATAATACCTCTTGTATTATGGACAGCGAACAAGAAAGAATATGAATTTATAGACCATAATGGCAAACAGGCATTAAATTTTCAAATAAGCATTTTACTCTACTCTATTTTAGTAGGTATGATTAGCATACCATTTTTCTTAGGGGGGTTAATTCCAAATATTTTCGACTTTGATCACTTTAGTTTTTCAAACCTACAGAGTTTTAGTTTTGTTGATTTTCATTTTAATAGCGATGATTTCTTTGGCCCTTGGATGATACCTGTAGGATTACTTGGACTAGCCCAATCAGCTTTGTTCATTATTAATATTGTATACACCATTTTGGCAACCATAAAAACAAATGAAGGTGAGCATTTTGAATATCCATTAACTATAAAATTCATAAAATAATGGGCCTAATTAAAATAATAATAATTCTAACTCTTGTATTGGTATCAAACATGCTTAAGGGTCAAGATGTAGAAAACGAAGCCCTTTACAATACCATTATGGAATTGGATAAAACATATTTCATCGCATATAATGAGTGTGATATGAAAACACAAACCGAGTTCTATGATGAGGATATTGAGTTTTATCATGATAAAGGAGGGTTGGCAACAGACAAAGCTGAACTTTTAAAAAGTATCGAGAAGAATATTTGTGGTAAAGTAACACGAACCTTAATTAAAGAAAGTGTAGAGGTTTACCCCATAAAAGATTTTGGAGCAGTACAAATAGGATTGCACAAATTTTACAATAACCAAGAACCGAATGCCATATCGAAGCCAACAAAATTTATTGTTATCTGGAAAAAGACTGATAGCAAATGGCTTATGAGCAGAGTTATAAGTTTACATTAAAAGACAGGGTATTCATCACACCCTTAAGAGTTTATTAATCAATCAAAAATTAATCAGGATGTTTATTCATCGAACAAAAAACGAACAGTTAATCTATGCAGACAACAGACACTATGGAGCAAACCCCTCCACAAAGGGGACTGCATAAAAAGCAAAAAGACATTATGAATGTAGAAAACACAAAAGCGCAAATGCGAAAAGGGGTTTTGGAGTATTGCATCCTGTCCATCTTAAACGGACACGATAAATATGCTTCTGAAATCTTAGGTACGCTTAAAGATGCCAAAATGCTGGTAGTAGAAGGTACTATATACCCACTACTTACAAGGTTAAAGAATGCAGGTCTTCTGAACTACCGTTGGGAAGAATCTACTTCTGGACCGCCAAGAAAATACTATACCTTAACCGAGACCGGTAAACTTTTTCTTAAAGAATTAGATACCACTTGGGATGAATTGAGAAAAGCCACGAACCTGGTAACCAACACAAAAAACAGCTAACGATGAACAAGACAGTAAATATTAATCTAGCAAACATGCTCTTCCATATAGACGAAGTGGCATATAATAAAATGCGTAGGTATTTAGAATCGGTTAAACGATCCTTTGCCAATACACCGGGTAGTGATGAAATCATTGCCGATATAGAAGCACGTATCGCCGAACTTTTCCATGAGAAATTAGAAAATGAAAGGCAGGTAATCACACAAAAAGAAGTAGATGATGTAATCGCTATTATGGGGCAACCAGAAGATTATATGGTCGATGAGGAAATCTTTGAAGATGAGCCAAGAGCAAAAACTGCTTCTAATAAAGAGAGAGTTAAAAAACTATACAGAGACACAGAGAAAAAATACGTTGCTGGGGTTTCTTCAGGTTTAGCTCATTATTTTGGAATCGATCCTTTATGGATACGCTTAATTTGGATATTCTTGACCATATTCACTTGGGGTGGTTTCATATTTATCTATGGACTATTATGGATCCTTATTCCTGAAGCGAAAACCACGGCAGAAAAATTAGATATGAGTGGTGAAACCGTGAACATCAGTAATATCGAACGTAAGGTCAAAGAGGGTTTTGATGACGTTGCGGATCGCGTAAAAAGTGTTGACTATGAAAAAGTAGGCAATACCGTTAAAAAAGGAGGTAAAACCGTATTTGACACTTTTGGTGATATAGTCATGTTTCTATTCAAAATATTTGGCAAATTCATAGGTATTCTATTGGTTATTATAGGAGCTTCGACATTAATCGGACTTTTCGTTGGCCTTTTTACAGTAGGTATATTAGATGTTATTCATGTACCTGGTATAGATTTTTACAATGTGGTCAACTCAACTAATTTACCAATATGGGTAGTATCGTTATTAGCCTTTTTTGCTATAGGTATTCCGTTTTTCTTCTTAATGTATTTAGGATTAAAAATATTGGTCAATAACTTGAAGTCTATAGGAAATATTGCAAAATTTTCACTTTTAGGTCTTTGGTTGATTACTGTAATTCTTTTAATTGTTTTTGGTATTAGAGAAGCTGCTTCTCATGCTTATACTGGTAGTACTTCTGTTGAGAATGAAATTACAGGGATTATACCTTCAGATACTTTGCAAATTAATTTGGTGGCTACCGATGAGTACGACTATGAAAAGGATATACATATGGGAGATACGTTCATCTCTTATGATGAAGCTGGTAATAAGGTCTTAGTTTCTGACGATGTTAGATTCCGCATTAGAAAATCACAAGATTCTTTAGTACGCATTCAAGTACGTAAAGAAGCAGATGGGCCATCGAACAGAGAAGCAAAGGCAATAGCTGAGCAAATTATTTATGAGTATGAGGTTAATGGCAACACTATTTCTTTTAACGATTACCTAACCACTCAAGGTCCGAAATTTAAGGATCAAGAAGTACGTGTTAATATTTTTCTTCCGGTGGGTACCATTCTTAAGTACGATCAGGCAAGTAGTATAAATTATATTACTACCATGACAACTGATAAAGATGTTGATAACCTTGAAGGCTATGTTTGGAAAATGGCCGCCAACGGTGAATTGCAGTGTCAAGACTGCCCTGAATATATGAGTGAGGACGATGAAAGCGACGGGGAAAATCGAATTAATATTAATGGAAATGGAATTGATATTAATATTAATGGTAATGGGGAAAAGGGTAAAATAAAAATCAATGAAAACGGTATTGATATCGATGTCAATGATAATGGTGAATCCTTTAAAATGAAATTAGATGAGAACGGCGTAAAAATCAACGCTAACGATAGTATCAACTAATTACAGTTCATACACCATAATCTACAATTGAGTAGTATTTAATCGTAGAAAAATTATAAAACAATCAATTTTACATCAATCTA
>TARA_R110001583_G_scaffold85321_3_pt1 | contig 18828 bp, 16 predicted proteins | sample TARA_R110001583 | Tara Oceans TARA_R110001583 (sample SAMEA4398432) | marine metagenome | biome: Polar Biome; feature: [MES] marine water layer (ENVO:01000295) within the mesopelagic zone...; material: water (ENVO:00002006), including particulate matter (ENVO:01000060) such as...... | reverse complement strand
TTTTCCGAAGGAAAATCAGACGTTACAAACACGCAACGACCTTTGGTTAAGCACTAAACCGCAATTATTTTTATACGGTGTTGTAAGCAGTTTTTATTTCGGTTTCCCAATCCAAATATCTCCTTTCGGGTGGAAATAAATTTTCTCGTTTTCTTTTTCAACTACGTGAAATTTTTCCTGAATTAGTTTTTTATAAAATTTTTGGTCTTTATAATATTCCTTTTCAATTTCATATTGTTCTTTTGGCCAATTTATTTCCCATTCGTGAAAAGAATCCATATCAATTTTTTTCTCCCAAGTAAGCTTTTGTAATTCAGTTGATAATTCTCCAAATTGATTAAAACCAAAATTTGATTTCTTTTCCGAAGTTAAAAAACATTCATTTTCATAATAACTAATCTTTTCTTCTATAGCACAAACAACTTCTGATTTTAGCATTCTCGGATTATAAAGCCAAATAGCTAAGTAATAGTCTTTATTTAATTTGTCAAGTTCTTTTTTCCATTCAAAATATGTTTCTAATAAAGTTTGAATAATTATTTTTCTTAATCTTCCTTTAATCTTAAATTCAGGTCCATACCATTCTTCAATTGCATAATTATAATACTTTTCCTGTTTTAGTAAATCTAAATCTAAATCTAGTTTTGAACTAGAGTTATTAATTTCTTGATTTATTCCTCTAATAATTTTCTTTGAAAGAATAGTTTTTCTTTTCATTCGGGATTTTTCTCAAATTGCTTACAACGTTATTGTGTATGGTTAGTTGCGTGGTTAAGCAACTAAGTTAGCAAACATTTACGAACCCGTGAATATTCCGCAGGAATATTCGCAAGTAAGCTCAATGCAGCAATTAATTATACACGGTGTTGGCAACCGTTATTATTTGTTCAATTTCTTTTTCGTTTTTCGTACAATAAATAAAATTATCTCCATTGAGAATAAGATTATAAGGATTAAGTTTTATCAATTCCAACCAGAATTTTCTTTGAAATTTTTCAGTGTGATTTATTTCTTCGTTGAGAGCTGATTTGTCCCAAGTTGGGTCAATAGTCATTAATTCAGAATTTCTATCTTTTAAGGTAAACATACCATAATTAACATAGTCAGTCATAGATTTAATTTCAGTTTTATTCTCAAACAAACACCATTGGTCTTGAGTTTCAAATATTGGACCACTTAGCTCTTCTTTTGTCAAGATTGGTGAAAAACTCACGTCGTTTAACTTATTCCAACCTCTTAATTTTTCTTCATCTGTTGGAATAAAAGTTCCACCATCAAAGCATATTATTGCAAGATATTTTCCAATTAATAGATTTGGTAATTGCTCAACCAAAGAAATTAAATCAAATTCAGTTGACCTAAATTCAATCCAAAAGTAGTCTAAAGTTTTTCCTGCGTAATGTTTCATTTAATGGTTGCCAACAATTGTATATAACAACAAGTTACTATATTTCCCATATACTGGCGTATATAGTTACTAGTAACTATATACCATTTTTAGGAGTACGGAGAACTAGTATAGATAATCTTGAAATTGACATACATTCAAGACTTTTAAAAAGGTCTTAAAAACAGAAAAAGGATAGCCAATAGCTATCCTTTTTTTAAAATATTTTACTTGTGAAATTTATGCCCTTGAGGTTAATGATTTAAAGAATACAAACCCAAAGCCTAAGAATAACATAAAATGAAAAGGGAATAATCCAAAATCATTTAAGGGTATGGCGCTATACATGCCAAACATGAAATAAATCATTAAAGCAAATTCTAAAATCATATTAGGAGACAATTTTTTAGCTAAGTACTTATTGTCTTTCCAGTTGTTCTTTAATGCGCTGATATTGAATTTAGGTGTACGAACAAATTCACTTCTTTTTCCCATATGGCCTTCTATAACGGCAATAGTATTGTGTAAAGAAAAGCCTAAGGCAACTGAGAAGAATGTGAAGAATATTCTAATATAATCTACAAAATTGTCAAAACCACTGCCTTGTATGCTCTTATAGGTGAACCAATAACAAACGAACAAGATAATAGTACTTACGGTAAACAAACTTAATAAAGAAAATACCCAGTCTAAATGACCGTAGGTATTCTTTATGTATAATGCTGGTATACTTAACAAGGCTACCAAGAATACGCATAAAAACATAGAGCTGTTCAATAAGTGCATTACGCCATGAAACTTAGTTTTAAAAGGTATGTTTTTGGCGGTAACAACACTCCAAACTGTTTTTCTGAAATTTTCAGCACCACCTTTGTTCCAGCGAAATTGTTGTGAACGAGCAGCACTAATTACTACAGGAAGCTCTGCAGGTGTTTCAACATCTTCTAAATACTTGAATTTCCAGTTTTTTAACTGAGCACGGTAGCTAAGGTCTAAATCTTCAGTTAGTGTATCGCCTTCCCAGTTGCCAGCATCAATGATACAATCTTTACGCCAGATACCTGCCGTACCGTTAAAATTGATGAAATGTCCTTTGCTGTTACGGCCTACTTGTTCTAATGTAAAGTGAGCGTCTAGGGCAAAGGCCTGTATTTTTGTCAATGTTGAATAGTCGCGGTTTAAATGACCCCAACGAGTCTGTACCACACCAATTTCTTCATCTTTAAAATAAATGACGGTTTTTTTCAACCAATCGGATGCCGGTAAAAAATCAGCATCGAAAATGGCAATAAATTCACCTTTAGCTATTTTAAGTCCTTCTTTTAAAGCGCCCGCTTTAAAACCAGATCTATCCGTTCTTGTGATATGTTGAATGTCTAAACCAGTCTCCTGCAATTTAGCTACACTAGCCGCAGTGGTGATAACCGTTTCATCGGTTGAGTCATCTAAAACCTGAATTTCTAACTTGCTTTTTGGGTATTCTATTTTGGCGATATTCTCTAATAAACGATCCATCACATACTCCTCATTAAAAACAGGAAGTTGAATAGTAACAAAAGGAATTTCTTTTGGGTCTAGAAGATTAAATTTAGGAGCCGTTTGGTTCTGTCTTTTTTGAGACAAATAATTGAATAATAGATTTAGCTGCGCCAAGCTATAAAAGAAAATCAATAGTAATGAAATACTATAAATTACGATGATAAAATACGCTAGTGCTAATGCCATATTATTTAATGCTGTATTTGAAGATCCACCCCAAAATTTTTATGCCTGCAAATATACTACCTTTTACGGTTCCTGATACTTTTGAGATACCTATTCGTCGTTTGTAACGTACTGGTACTTCGGTATATGTCATTTTTTTCTTTAGAATTTTCAATTGCATTTCGACTGTCCACCCATAGGTTTTGTCTTCCATGTTCAATTCTTTGAGCTTTTCGTATTTAATAGCTCTAAAAGGGCCTAAATCCGTAAATTTTGCGCCAAAAAATAATCGCATTAAAAATGTCGCCAACCAATTGCCAAATACTTGTTGCGGAGTCATTGAACCTTCTTCACGCAAACTTTTTCTTCTGGCCCCAACTACAAAATCAATATTATTTTCTAAAATAGGAGCGACCACCTTATCTAACTCTTCAGGATAATCAGAATAGTCTCCATCGATAAATACGATAATATCTGGGTGTTTGGATTTCGATGCAACGTATTCTAAACCACGAAGGCAAGCATAACCATACCCTTTATTGGTCTCGGTAAGAACCGTAGCCCCTGCTGCTTCGGCATTTTTTACAGTATCATCAGTGGAATTGTTGTTAACAACTATTACCTCAGAAACTGATTTCGGAAGCTCATTGATAACATGCGCAATAGAATCTGCTTCGTTAAAAGCCGGAATAATTACTTTAATATCGGCCATTATTTTAAATCGGATAAACTGTTCTCATGGGTAAAAGCCTTGAATGTTGACCATTCCTTAATTTTTTCACCCTTTTTATATTTTTCGGCAGATATCAATTTTGAGTCTTTATATTTTAAACAATAACCATCTTTAACACCTTGTGTTAATTGGCATTTGTGATTAATTCGTCCTTTTTGGTCGTAAAACAACCACCAACCAATTTGTTCGTTTTTAACAAACTTTCCTTCTTTGGTGCGTACTCTGTTTTCATCATAGAAAAACCAATACTTTTCTTTTTTACCATAAGCAAAATAGCCTTTTTCAGCTATTTTACTGTTCGAGTGGTAGAAAGTCCAGTAATCAGTTTTAACATTAAAACGCATCCACCCTTCGCTGGCTAAAGTACCATCATCAAAATAGGTTCGTTCATAACGTTTGTCTTCTGAACTTGTAAAAGCTAACAAGACAAAGCTGATAAGAATGGCATAAACGAATTTTAATAACTTCATGTTCATTTGTTTAACCAGTTAAAACTGGCACCAATTTCTGTTGCCAAAGATCGGATATTTTTTTTAGCCAAAGAATCTCTGTGAACTGGGATCATAATAATCGTTGAATCCACTAGTTGTTCTTTATGCTTAATGTGTTTTTTCCTTTTTTCAGAGGAATTTTAGTTCCTTGCCAAAATAGATTTCCTGTCATCGAATCAGGTATGGTTATTTCAGCTATAAGTTTACTTTTTGTTTTTTTAAGTTGAAATTCTATAGTTCCTTTAGGTGTAGGTAATACGCCTTCCATTGATTTAAGTATACCAAATGCAGGAGCCATACGAATTTCTTGAAAATCATTTTTTACAGATTGAATACCGGCCAGATAATTAAAATAGAAATAAGCAGGTGAAGCACTCCATGGATGTACTTCTGAACGCGTAGGTTTCTCAACACTTTCAAAACGTTCTAAAGTGGTCGTCATATGGTTCTCAATCATCTTCTCCCATGGTTTTTGAGCTACATCGAATAATTCTGGTGCGCCAACTTTTTTAATTGCTTCAAAAAGGTAAAAGCGATAATAGTAAGTGGCTTGTAATAAATCTTTGTCATTCAAGATTTTGGCTAGCAATGCTTTTTGTTGATTTTCTGGAATAGCGTTCGTAAGAATGGCCATTATATTGGTATGCTGATCGTAAATAGTTTTATCTGGTCTTTCTGCAAAAATATTTTTTTCCGTATCGTAACAAAGATTATATACAGATTTTTTAATTTCTTCGGCACGATTTTGATATTCTAAAGAAGTTTGGTCATCACCAATTTCTTTGAATAATAAGGATGCACTTTGTAATGCGTGTACATAATGTAAACTGACTACTGCAGAATTTTCACCATCATTTTTAGTTGCCGTACCGCTACCATTATTGGGGCCAGTATACCAATCTATAAAATAGCGATAAGGAGTTTTGTTAACCAGGTTTAATTCGTTCATGTTTTTTTCGAATCCGGACAAGGTGTTCACAATACCAGCTTTATAGGTCTGTATAAATTCTTTATCTCCTGATACTTTGTAGTAATCGGCAATCATATCTACCCATACCAACGAATACGTTGGGTAAATGAATGTAGAACGAAGCGGATAAGCTCCAAGAATATTACCATCTGAATCTCTAGAATGGTCAAATTGTCGAATGGCATTTTTGGTATGCTCGGCATTACCGCTCATGGCTTGCCAAATTAACGCATGTATTTTGGTATCGCCAACGTACTGCATGGTCTCATAATAGGCATCACTTAAAAAATAGTCTTGTGTACAGATATCAATAGTGCGTTTGCAGATATCAAAAATCTCATTGTACATGTCATCATCTGATGTAAATTTTGCAATGGAAGGAATAGTGGTTCTTGATCTATGGTTTACAAATTTCTTTAGAACAAGTTCTTGGTCTTTAGTTTCAATTTCAAATTCTATGAATCTGAAAGTACGCATCCAGTTCGGTATAAATTTCTGCGCATCTTCTCCGTTAGAAATGATTTCATCGTAATAGCCTAAAAGCTGTTTGTTTTCTAAATCATTACGGTCACCTTTTTCATTATTAGAGCCAAAAAGATTCTCGGCATATTTGATAATAATTTTAGCAGATTTTCCTTTGCCGAATACTAATTCTGGGAATCCGTTGGTGACGTATTGTTGATCTAATAGAAAAGTGGTTTTTGTGTTAGGAGCAATTTTTAACTCGCCCAACACCGGGAACTCGGTATTAATAGGTTTAGACGATCGAACGATACTTCCTATTCTTTCCTCATCCCAAGAAAGTAAAGGTAAATTACGAGGTTCTAATAAATAGGCTATGGAACCACCCATGCTGCTAGCATTTTCGAAAAATTCTACCTTTTGCCAATCAGAATCATTAAAGTCCGTCGTTTCCCAGTTCGTAGGATACTCGTTCATATCGACAATATCGGTTGGGTTATTGGCATAGAATCCGCCTACAATCGCCTTTTCCTTATCTCCACGCCAAACAACTTCGTTCGCATTATAAGATTCGTCAATCACGCTAACCCAATTATCCTTAAAGCCTGTGGTGTTGATGATTTTGGCATCATCTGACACTCCGTTTACCATTAAACTAGTGAAGATTGACTGCATGCCTAAAAATCGTCTTTTGCCAAAATTAATCACCTTTACGGCCAATACATTCTTCCCCTTTTTAAGGTAGTCTTTTAAGTTTAGGGTTTCATATTTATAATGCTGAATATCGCTTAGCTGAGGTCCATGAGTAATAAAAACGCCATTTACAAACAAAAAATAATGGTTGTCTGCAGAGATGTTAATAATAAAATCCGCACTGTTATCTTCTAGCTCAAACGTATTACGAAACAAAACGGCGGTGTCTTCACCACCTTTAATATCTGGGTGACTTACCCAACTGGCATGTATATTTTCAGGACCATAGATTACTTCTGGATAATTAACTTCCTTCTGTGCTTGAACATGAAGGGAAACTATAAAAATGAAAATAAATAAGCGATTCATTATTGGTGTAAGTTGGTGTTAATAGGATGTAAAGGTCATGAAAGATTGACAAAAACCAATCTTCCATGAGTTTTTTCCTTATATAAAGTTTAAACGAACATGACAAAAAATGTCCTGTTGCTACAATATATAGTACCGTTTATAAATAAATTCTATTTTTTATTTACTAGGTCCATTAAATCAACATCGTTACCTAATAAAATCTCTTTAGAATTGATACGTCCTTTTTCTGGTCCGTTTTCTAATTTTAAAACACCCCTTGGGCAAACCGCAGAACAAATACCACAACCTACACAACTAGAGCGTACAATGTTAGCGCCTTTTTGAGCATATGCACGTACGTCAATACCCATTTCGCAATAGGTAGAACAGTTACCACATGAAATACATTGACCACCATTGGTAGTAATTCTAAATTTAGAGAACATACGTTGCTGAAAACCTAAAACCGCAGCCATTGGGCATCCGAATCTACACCACACTCTATTTCCTAAAATTGGGTAAAATCCTGTTCCAATAACACCAGAGAAAATACTACCTATTAAGAAGCTATAGGTAGATCGTAAAGTCTCCGCTTTAAAAATGAATATATTTCCTGAGTCGCTAAAAAAATGCATAGCTACTAAAGAGGCAATAATGGTAAAGTAACCAATAGCGCCATACTTGGCATCTTTCTCTAACTCTTCTCTTTTGTAAATCATTACCCATGCAAAAACAGCTGTTAGAATAAGAGCTACTCCAGAAATGAACATGGTTTTAGTAAGCCAATATTTACTACTATCGTTACCTAAATACGAATAAATTACAGCAGTAGTCATTAGGGTTACAAATACTACAACACTGTGTACTACCCAACGTTCTACTTTCCACGCAAATTTAGATTTGTCGCTTAACTGGCGAAAAGAATCTCCTGCAGTCTCAGCCAATCCGCCACAACCACATACCCATGAACAGTACCAACGTTTTCCGTATTTGTAAGTTAAAAATGGTGATATCACAAAGATGGATATGATACCAAAGAATAGCATGGTCATACCAACACTACCAGAATCTATAAAGCCATTAATACGATAACGTTCAAAGTTATAATAGTTAAGGGGCCACATGTTCTTAAGGTCATAGTAAGGTAAGTCTCCATTTAATCTTGCCATGATTTCTGGAATAAAAAAGGCAAATGCAGTTTGAAAAAACATAACGCTAACCGTTCTCAGTTGCTCATACTTATTATGGCGATATTTCCAGATGAATTTAACACCAAATGCTAAAATAGCTATAGTATACATAGTACCGTAAACAAACCATTGACTGGCGGGGTTGCCACTTAACCCTTTGCTTAAAGGATCAAACAAGGCAATTAAGCCAGTGTTGTCACCGTCTTTTACCAGCCCTAAATACTGCGGATAAAAATAGAGTACAATGTAAAACCCTGTTAATGCAATACCGGCCATCCAAGCTAGAACACCACGACTGGACATTGACTTAAACCAAACGCCATCATTTTTAATCCCTTTTTGTTTATGGGCGTATGCAGCTTGAGAAAACCAAATAATACCAGTAAATATGGCAAGAATAGCAACTGAAAGCCATAAGGCACTATTGCCCAAGTTTAAATTGAACAATTGCAATATGAGAATGCCCATGCCGGTCATTCCTATTAATACTGCCAATTTTTGGCCAGTGTTTAATGCTTTAGGCGGTTCTCCCGCAAGTGACATACTTCTATCAAAATTACCCATGGTAGGTGTGTTGTTTATTTTATTATTTAGTTAGGCGATACTGAAAATACGTTTCCAGCTTTTTTTCTTTTGACTGATGTTCTTATTAAAATCAGCATTGTATTTGGCTACGATTTCTTCTTCGTAGAGCTTATAGAACTCAGGGTCGAAATTGGCGTCTTTTAGATAGGTCATTACATGATCTACATCTTTGTTTTCGGTAAGCCATTGGTCAAAAATTTCATGCCGCAAACGAACACCAAAAGTATTGATGCCCAAAAATTTCATAGTGGTTTTGTGAAAGGCAATGGTAATACAGATTTTTTCTTTTGGGTGGCGCCAGTGAAAATGATGTTCGTCATCACTCTTACTACGTTCGCTAAAAACCCATCCGTAGGTTTGATATTCTATATCTAAAAATTTAGCTGAATTAAACCAATGACCAGGATTGTATTCTCTAGGTTTATCGCAAAGAGTTTGGGCCAAAGCTTCCCCCATCATGCGGCCTGTATACCAAACAGCTTCAATGGGTCTTCTGCTGCCAATGCCTTCGTGCTGTTCGGCGCAATCGCCTATGGCGTATACGTCTTTTGCGCTGGTCTCTAAAAAACGATTGACTTTTACACCTCTTCCTAATTCGATGCCTGATCCCTTTAGAAAATCAATATTTGGGGTCACGCCTGCAGTTAACCCTACTACAGTACATTCAATAGTATCGCCTTTATCGGTTACTACCGCTCTAGCGTGTCCATTCTCATCCGCTAAAATTTCATTCAAGTTGGTATCTAATCGTAAATCGATATGATGTTCTAGAATATGTTCATTAATCATTGCAGATTCTCCTTGTGGTAAGACTCCGTTCCAAAAGCTTTCTTCGCGAACAAGAAAGGTTACCGGTATTTTTCGAGAACGCAGCATTTCGGCCATTTCAATGCCAATGAGTCCGCCACCAACAATAACAGCTCGCTTACAAACCGTATTATTTGGTGCGTTTTTCTCAAGTAGTTCTAAATCTTGTTTTGAATACATACCTTGAACACCTTTTAAATCTTGACCTGGCCAGCCAAATTTATTCGGTTTAGAACCTGTTGCAATTACAAGTTTGTCATAAGTAATAGTAGAACCGTCTTTTAAGCTTAGCTTTTTTGAATCTGTTTCTACTTTTTCCACAAAACCATTTACTAAATCTATTCGATTCTTTTTCCAGAACCAGTTCTCGTATGGTTGGGTATGTTTAAATTTCATGTGGCCCATATACACATACATCAATGCAGTTCTTGAGAAAAAATAATCGCTTTCTGCAGATATAATGGTGATTTTATTATCCGATAGCTTCCGAATGTGTCTGGCTAACGTAACCCCAGAAATACCATTGCCAATAATTACAATATGATTCATAAAATGCTTTTGTTGATGGTTGTGTCGGTAATAAAGGTAATAACTTAACAGCTACATTATTATTTAGAAAGATTATAAACTCGTGATCAATCTGTGATAGTTTTCAACGTAATTTCTGTTTTAATCATTTAAAAAAGAATCGTAGTCTACACAATATCAATCTATAATTAAATTGAAGGTTGATATAAAAAAGTAAAAAAAGTTTTAAAAGTGTATGGTTATTACAAAATGAACGACCTACAGTAACTCGATAACGATAATAAATTTAAGATTATATGAAACGGATTATAATACGGACCTTGTTTTTCTTTATGATAGTTACGAACCTATCTGCACAAGAATTAACTGGTTTTTTTAATAAGACAAATAGCTTTTTAAAAACTAATGTAGTTGATGGTCGTGTTAAATATGCCGCAATTAAAGAAAACCCAAATACCTTAGAATCTATTTTACAATCAGTTAAAGATGTTACGGTGTCAAAGTCAGATACCGAGAAGTACCAAGCCTTTTGGATAAACGCGTATAATCTTTTAGTAATTGATGGTATCGTTAAGAATTATCCATTAAAATCGCCTTTAGATATACCTGGTTTCTTTGATACGATTAAACATGAAATAGGCGGAAAAAACTTAAGTCTAAATGAAATAGAAAATATAATGTTACGGGCTAAATTTCCTACTGAAGCGAGATTTCACTTTGTTTTGGTTTGTGCAGGTTTAGGGTGTCCTCCAATTATAAATATGGCCTACACGCCAGAAAAAATAAATGCTCAGCTACAAAGACAGACCGTATTGGCTTTGAATAATACAGATTTTATTCGTGTTGAAGGTGTTAGCGTAAAAGTTTCTCAGATTTTTGAATGGTATAAAGGTGATTTTGATAAAGCCGGTGGTATTGTCACCTTTATTAATGAATTTCGAGACTCGAAATTACTAAGTAATGCTAACATAAGTTATTATCCATATGATTGGACATTGAATTCGAAGAAGTAATTTTTTTACATTTTAGTAAGAGAAATTGTTTGTTAACTATAGTAGGTCATACGGGTGAATGATAACAGGTTTTTATTTCAGAATAAACTTTCGTTAGAAATAATCAGTATAAATTACAGAAAGTACAGGGAATAATTCCAATTTTGTAAGCCATTACCATTTTAGAAAAATGGCACAAATTTTGTTTCCTTTTAATTATGCTTAGGTATTTTATTTTATTGATTTTTATCTCACAGGCGGCAATAGGTCAGGATTCGTTGAAGACCGTTACAGCTGAGCCCGGCGATGGTATACTTTCGCTTTTAAGAAAACAGGGGTTCAATCCTTATGAGGTTTTTGAGGAATTTGTATCCTTAAACAATCATGATTTACGTGATAGTGTACACTTAATTGCAGGTAGAACTTATGTAATACCAAAGGCGGCGTTGGTTACAGTGCCCATTGTAGACTCCATACAAAAGCAATCTACCGAAGTAAAAAAATTAGAAAGTGCTAGTTATGCTATTTTCGGGGAGAAGCATAAGACGGTAATAGACAAAAGCGAACGGCTAAAAGGCAATATCTATTATTTGGTTTCAGGTCACGGTGGTCCTGATCCTGGTGCCATGGGCATTTATGCTGGTAAAACCATATCAGAAGATGAATATGCGTACGATATAACGTTACGCTTAGCGAAAGAATTATTGGCTCATGGGGCAATGGTCTATATTATTATTCAAGATGAAAATGACGGAATTAGAGATGAACATATTTTAGAAATTGACTACGATGAGGTTGCTTACCCAAATAAAACCATTCCTTTAAATCAAGTAGCAAGATTAAAGCAGCGTGTAGAAATCGTAAACGATCTTTATAAGTCGAATAAAGGAAAGTACCAGCGTTTAATAGTTACACATGTAGATAGTAGAAGTGTAGGCCAAAACATTGATGTGTTCTTTTATCATCATGAACACAGTAAAAATGGTAAAAAGTTAGCGGAGAGCATTCATAAAACTTTTGAAGCCAAGTATAAAAAATATCAACCTAATAGAAGTTATGCGGGTACTTTTGAAGATAGAACTTCACTTTATCTGGTTAAGAAAACGCACCCCGCAATGACGTTTATTGAAATAGGGAATATTCGTAATGCTAAGGATCAAGTTAGAATTGTGGACCCAGATAATCGCCAAGCACTGGCAAAATGGATAAGCGAAGGAGTTTTGTTAGATTTTGAAGAAAAGTAAATATTATAGTGCTATATACCTTAGGTAATATTGATGAAGCTCGTGGGGTTCTGCACCCATATAATACTTTAGATGAATCATCCCGAAATGCCATTGCAGCATAACCATTCCGCGCTCTTCATAGCGACGAGCAGAAGTTGTTACAGCTGAGGGTATAATCTTGAAAGGCTTTAACTTATATATGCGCCCAATAAATTCGTTATCCTCATAAATGATATAATTTTCATTAAACCCATTGTTTTCATGAAATACTTTATTGGTGATAAACATGGATTGGTCACCACCACGACAAATCTGATGGTTGATTCTGGTACACCAAGCAAAAAATTTCAGAAAGCGGCTGTCACTATTAAAACGCATTTGAAAACAACCGACTTCATGACCATCTTCAAAAGCTTGAAAAATTGCTAGGTCAAAATTTTTAGGAGGCAAAGAATCTACATGTAAGAAATAAAGAATTTCCCCAGTGGCCTTTGTGGCGCCAACATTCATTTGAACTGCCCTGCCTTTTTTGCTGTTGATGACAGTAGCGCCATATTCGCGAGCATTAATAGGTGTTTGGTCGGTACTGCCACCGTCGATAACAAGTATTTCTTTAATGCGATTTGAACCTGCATTTTTTGCTATTGCCAGTAGCACCTTCTTAATATAATTTGCCTTATTCAATACCGGAATAATGATACTAATTGTTGGCTGGGATGTACTCATAAACACTTATTTGCTTTCTTATGGTAGCAAAATGACAGCGTAACTTACAGTTGCTTGATTAATTCTTGAAACAATTTCACCATTTTAGGCTCGGTTTTTTCAGCTATGGCAATAATCTCACTAATATCTACTGGCTTTAGATTGTCAGGATCACATTCGTCAGTTAATACAGATACGGCGACAATAGGTAATGATAAATGGTTGGCCACAATTACTTCAGGTACAGTACTCATACCTACGGCATCGGCCCCAATTAATTTTATCATTCTATATTCAGCCTTAGTCTCAAGTTGAGGACCTACTACAGAAGCATATACGCCTGTTTTTAAAGAAATGTCATTGGCTTTGGCGATGGCCATTAATTTTGTTCGCATATCTAAATCATAAGGTTCGGACATGTCTGCAAAACGCTCTCCAAATTCACCAACATTTTTGAAAGCCAGAGGCGAACCGCCTTGTAAGTTAATGTGGTCTTCAATCAGCATCATGTCGCCTTTTTTATAGTCAAGATTAACGGCGCCTGCAGCATTTGAAATAAAGAGTTTAGTAATACCCAACATGTGCATAACACGAATAGGGTAGGTGATATCTAAAAAATCATAGCCCTCATATAAATGAAAACGACCTTGCATCACAACTACTTTTTTCCCTGAAATGGTGCCGTATACTAATTTACCAGTATGAAACTCAACAGTTGCCAATGGAAAAAAAGGGATATGGTTATAGTGAGCTTCAATAGGGTTTTCGATATTGTCCACCAATTTACCTAAACCAGTGCCTAATACGATTCCGATTTCTGGGTTGTCAAATCCTTTGTTTTTAAGGTAAGCTACAGATTCTAATAATTGTTCTTTAATCATGAATTTATATGTTTTAAAAAGGGTTCAAAGGCTTTAATGTCCTTTATATCCTCGTAATAATCTACGTCGTTTCTTATGTCTAAAAGGGCAGTTTTTTTGTCTTTCAGGTCATCTAGTGTATCCTTTAAAACCGAATCTGTGCCCCAATCTTTATTTTTAAAAAGTTTTGGCATGTAATTTTTCATCCCAAGTAAATAATAGCCGCCATCTTCTGCAGGCCCAACTACAAAATCATTAGTTTCTAATGCCTTAAATGCTTCTTCTAAATCTTCTTGCGTTAAATCGAACATATCACTGCCAATGATAATGATTTTTTGAAATTCGTTTTGAAAGCCTTCTTGAAATGCATTTGCCATTCGAGCTCCTAAATCGACGCCTGTCTGCAATTTTTTTCCAAAACGTTTATTGTCCCAAATATCATTCTGCCAAATTTCTTCAGAGTAGTACACGAGCTTTTCAGCGTATAAGTTACTTGTAATTTTAACGGTATGATTGAGAAGGAACTGATAAATATTCAATGCAGATTCGTCACCAACAGTAGCCGCTAATCGTCTTTTTCCTTTACCAAGTTCGGGATTTCTCGTAAAAATCAATAGTAAATTTTTAGAACTAGCTAAGGTGAAATCAATCACCTTCTCGTCTCGTTCTTCTCTGTTATTTTGTAATATTCCCAAAGTATTTTTTTAATTTATACTAACTAATAGACTTTTATTCCTTGATGCAATAGTTTTCCCCAATGCTTGCTAAACGCATGAACACTATCGGTTACTATTTCTTTGTCGTTAAATACTTCGCCACCTTTATTTTTCCATTCAAAAATACCACCATGTAAATTTAGAATGTTTGTATAACCAAGCTTCTTCAATTTTTCGCCAATATTTTCTGATCGCACACCAATAGAACAATAAACAATAATGGGTTGTGCCGTATTTGGAATTGATTCGAGAATTTTTTCTTCGTCAAATTTTTTATATCCTACCCACAAAGCATCCTTTAAATGGCTGACGTCAAATTCTTCTTTTTCCCGAGTATCCAAATAAAGAATTGAATCTGACATCGGTAAATTTTCAGGATAGATATAGGGTATTGTCTCTTTGTTCCAAGTTTTTAAAACACGATCAATATCACCTTGTCCCCAACTGTTCTTTGAAAAACATATGAAGAGAAGTAAACTAAATAATAGGTGAATATTGATTAACTTCATGGCTACAAAGGTACTGTTTTTAGATACCAGGGAATATTATTAAAATTGTGAATTTATGGTTAAAACTTTTCGAAAAGCATGGATATGGCTAGCGCTGATAGGTTTCGTGTTAAGCATTTTCAGTTGTAAACAAGAAATGAAAAGAAATGAAAATATATCAGTTGAAGAGGCTGTTTCTTATTATACGGAAAAGTATAGGCCTCAGTTTCATTTTACACCAGAAGAAAAGTGGATGAACGATCCAAATGGCCTAGTTTATCATAAGGGAATTTACCATTTGTTTTATCAGTATTATCCAGATAGTACGGTTTGGGGCCCTATGCATTGGGGGCATGCGGTTAGTAAAGATTTGGTAAGATGGAAGCATAAGCCTATTGCGCTTTTTCCAGATGAAAACGGATTAATATTTTCTGGTAGCGCTGTAATCGACAAAGAGAATACAGCTGGCTTTGGTACAAAAGAAAAGCCTGCAATGGTTGCCATTTTCACGTATCATGATATGAAAGGAGAACAATCTGGTAAAAAGGATTTTCAAACACAAGGTATTGCCTACAGTTTAGATGATGGGGATAGTTGGACGAAATATGAGGGAAATCCTGTAATCGGTAACGATGGAATTAAAGATTTTAGGGATCCAAAAGTTTTCTGGAATGATAAAGAACAAAATTGGACGATGCTCTTAGTAGCAGGAAATCATTTGCAGATATGGAACTCACTTAATTTAAAGGAATGGAAAAAAGTAAGTGAGTTTGGAAAAGACAAGGGAGCACATGGTGGGGTATGGGAATGTCCTGATTTATTTCCTTTAAAAATTGAAGGCAGTGATGAAGAGAAATGGGTGCTTTTAATAAGTATTAACCCTGGTGCGCCAAATAGAGGTAGTGGAACACAATACTTTATTGGCGATTTTGATGGGACAACATTTACAACAGATCAAGTAGAATCTCGATGGATAGATTTAGGTCGGGATAACTATGCAGGTGTTACTTATAACGATGCCCCGAGTAATGAACGAATTTTCATTGGATGGATGAGTAATTGGGATTATGCACGAGATACACCAACTGAAAAATGGCGAAGCGCTATGACAGTGCCTAGAAAATTGACATTGCGCAGAATAGGAGATGAAGTATCGTTATTCAATTTTCCTGTAGCTAATTTTGATAGGCATGTTGCTTTAGCTTATCCTGAAAGCGAATTAAATATACAGGAAAATAGAAAGAGAGTAATTCCCCTGAAATATAGTAATCAGAGTCAGTTAAAGTTTACCTTAAATGACCCCAATGTTCACATGTATTTTAGTAATGACAGTGGTGATAGTTTGAGTATTCAAATCGACGGTGATAAAAAAATGGTCAACTTCGACAGAAGAAAATCGGGTAAAATTGATTTCAGTGAGGATTTTGCTCCTAGTGTTCAACAAATGAAAATTCCGAATTTACCTGATGAGCCTGTTGAGATATTAATACTGTTAGATCATTCGTCAATAGAAATGTTTATGAATGGCGGACAGTATGTAATTACAAATCAACTTTTCCCTACTGATTTTTACACGGCAATGACCATTATAAATACTTCAGATGAGAATTTGAAAATCGATGACCTTACGGAGCATAAAATAGAACGTATTTGGGATTAATCTTTTATTGAACCATTTCTTTCGCCAAAGCTTCTAAATCAATACCCAAATTTTCTTTGTTGACCTTTAAGATCGTTTTTTTCAATTCTTGGGGAAGGGCTTTGTAGCCTAATTTAGCACCTAATATCATACCTGCTACAGCTGCAACGGTATCATTATCGCGACCGTAATTAACTATGAACAGTATCGTTTTTTCAAAATCTCCGTGTCCAAATTCAAGGCCTGTGACTAATATTTGCCAAATTTCTGCCGAGTGAAAAGCAATTCCACGTTTATCTTTTTCTAATAATTGATAAAGCATTTCTTGACGTATCCAATCTTTTTTCGTTCCGGGGTATCCTGTTGGTACTTTAAAAATGGTGTTGTTCAATAGTAAAGAATCAATGAGTATAAGTTCGTTTATCCGACGTACATTTTTTTGTGCCACATCTAAAATTGTTGTTGGTATGCGCCCAACCAGTCTACTATCGGCATACCCAATAGGATCTATGAATTTTGGGGCATTCATAATAGAATCTAATTCTTGCGTTCTCATGGCCATATGGGTCATTACTGAAACCAAAGCCGTAATATCTTTAGCGTAACCAATATCGAAAAGACTAAGGTCATATGCTTTTTGGTAAGCCTCTAAAGGCGATTTTGTTATAAGTCCGATCATTGGTGAGTACAATTGCCCCGCACAAGACATTTCACCACCATAAAAACGATTTTGTGCTTGAAGGTAAGAATCGTTGTCTTTTTTATAAGCCATGGCTACTCTTGCCCATTCTTTTACCCAGTCTATTTTTTCAATTTGTGTGTCAAGCATATCAGTATTTGTCTGAATATCTTTATTTGCAAGTGACCTGGTTATAGTGCTGTAATAGTCAATAATGAATTGGGTGAAATTATCTGGATTTATAGCATTCCCATTCGCTTTAAAATAATGGACCATTAAACTCTTCCAACGTGTGTCATCGGTAGTTGCGCCGGCTAATAAATTATGTTCCCAAGTGCCTTCAGGAGATTGTTCTCGTACAGCTGGGGTTAGCCCATTAATATAACCATAGCTTAGTTGAATGTCTTTTCGGTGCCACATTTCGGTAGAAGCACCCATTGCATCACCAATAGCTGACCCAACAAGTGCGCCTAAGACCTTGTCATAATATACCGAATCTTCTAATTTTAGTTTATCAGCTAAATAAGCACTACTTGTCGGGGCGGGAATGTCAAATTTTTCAGCTTTATTTTTGCATCCAACAATGAAAATTAAGATAAGGATATAGGAATATTTCATGATAATATCATGTTTTTGCTCATTTGTAATAAAAGTGTTTTTTCGGCTAACGTCCTATTTAAAGGTAATTGTGCTAAGCCTATCAATCTTCTCATTATTTCAATACCGGCGATTTTCTTGAGTAGCTCTATATCTATTGGTTTAGGATATGTTTTTTCAATTCTTTCAATAAATGAACTATCATCGGTAGCCATTATTAAGTGCGCCGCCATTACCCCAAGGTCAAATTCAGGGAAGCCAATGAAACCAAATTCTGGGTCAATAATATAAAGACTGTCATTTTTTGACATCCAGCTACCGGGATAATAATCGCCATGTAAAAGGGTTTGGCCATTTGATAAATATTTCTCCCCAATTGAAGTTACTTGCCTCTTGAGAATAACATCTTCTTTGTAAGGCATTGATAGTTGCTGCAGCCCTGGTTGAATATCGTCAAGAGAAAAGCCATTATCGGTAAGAAAAGGCAGAATGAAAATATGCTGGTGGTTAAGCTCGCGCATTTTTATATTGTCAGGAAAATCGCTTGGAGGTAACGTGCCATGAATTCCACTGATAATAGTAATAAGTTTATTGAAATGCTGATCACTGATAGTCCGGTCTTGGTAAATGAAACTCATGTCATCGCAATCGCCTAAATCTTCCATAACTAAAATAAAAGATTCAGGGTCAAACCCAAAAATGTTTGGGGTGTAATGATTTATTGAACTATTTTGAATGGATTTGTAAAAAGTATGTTCAACAGCAATTCTTTCTATCGGGGCAGGTATGTTTTGATATTTCTGAACAAAAGGTCTCGATTGTTTTACAATAATAGAGCGCAAGTTGGTAGTTACTCGAAGTACCACATTCATGTTGCCCTCACCAGCTTTGGCAATGCTAGTAATTTGTTCGTCGCTTTTGAACCATCCTTTAGATTCGGAGTAATCTTGTAGTACAATAGCCAAACTATCTTCATTAATGTATATCACAATTTCTACATTTTCAATAGTTGAAGATAAGTATAT
>TARA_R110001583_G_scaffold179067_1_pt1 | contig 18849 bp, 16 predicted proteins | sample TARA_R110001583 | Tara Oceans TARA_R110001583 (sample SAMEA4398432) | marine metagenome | biome: Polar Biome; feature: [MES] marine water layer (ENVO:01000295) within the mesopelagic zone...; material: water (ENVO:00002006), including particulate matter (ENVO:01000060) such... | reverse complement strand
TCTTGTCGTAAAGTCACTTTATTGGGGAAATTAAATTTTATATATTGATCATTATTTACATAACAATCATTCCAAGTAAATATCTTCTTAAAATATCTATGTTTTTTAAGGTCCCAGTTATCTGGTCTAATCAACTCACTTTCAAACAAAAGCAAATAAGATTTCTCCATTCCACTTTTCAGAGGAAAACTTTTTGGCATTTCGTTGTATAGCACAATATCAGACTCTGAAGGATCATTAATATCCGAAGTCGCTAACAAATAGCCTTTCTCTAATAACTTCTCTTTTAGTAAAAAATATGGGTATAAACAATCATCTCGATTCGAAACTCTATCATTTAAATCAAACAATCGATTCTTATTATAAAAATCGCTAGGCATAACAATAGAAGCTTTCTTCATAAGATACCTTCAAAAATTTCTTTGAAGCGATTTATATAACCATGATTTTTTCTAGCTAATGTTACACCTGATTTTTTAATTTTTTCTCTATGACTTTCATTTTCTAGGTAATACTGAATTTGAGTAAACGCATCATCAGGAGTGATATAACAGGTAATGTTTTTACCAATATCAAAGTAATTTTCAAGACTCGGTACATATTCTGTAAGTTGAAAACCACCGAAGAACGGAATTTCAAAGTTTCTAGCCTTTATTTGGCTGGCATTTTTTACACCCTTACCTAACAATGACTTCCCCAAAGAAATAAATGACCTAGGGGATGAAATCATATACCTTAAGTCCCAACTCATACTATTAGATAGGTTAAGGTTAATTCTAGACCTTTTGAACAGTTCAGTCATATCTTCAGCGGTTAAAGCGCCATTCGGCCAACCATTACCATAAACGATCACTTTAATACCTTTTTTTCCAACTCATGAATAAACCATTTTCTGTAGGGATGATAACCACCTACAAATGAAACATCATAAATATATTCTTCAGTATCACTGCTTTTATTTACATTTAGCAAATCGAGATGAGTATCGATAGCAGCCCATTGGCTATATACAACGTTTTTCTGCCCAATCGCATGGTAACTGTTAATCGAAAACTGATCCGTTGTAATACACCAACTAAAATCATTAGCATAATGTCGACTAAATGAATCAAATCGCCATTGATCATCACCAAACCAGTTAATGGTCTTAAATTTATTTTTTAGAGTAAGGAGAGTTTGATGTTCAAATTGGTTTTGAAATAAACAGAAGAAAATCAGGTCAGGTTTACAGCTCTCTGAAAAATCTAGAATATCGACTTGCAGTTTTTCGAGATCATTAAGATAGTGATCATAGAAAAAAGGCACAACGACATGCCCTAAGGCCTCCATACTAGTTTTAAAACCATCTAAACCAATATAGTTTTTTCCTCTAGCTTCTATTCCATAATCAAACTGTAAATCAACATACATTATTTTCATTTTTATCATGAACGCCTTTTTGTAATATGATAAATCTCATTCATCAATCCAGATAAAGAGCTATGTTCTGGTTTAAATTTGCTACTAGGAATTCGATATTTAGAGAAATAGTTTTTTTTAAAACCCGTACCATTTATACCTGCACTCTCTACTATTTCGTACAACAATCCAAACTCTTTTTGGCAACGTTTTAACAAAGAAAACTTATCAATGGGAGCTTTTGTATAGCAATCTATAGAGAAATTCGATTTCGATGAGTTAATTATAGATATAATAAGCCTATAAAAATCAGGAGGCGTTATAAAGTCTCGGGTAATATTTACGGCATTTGTTTTTAAAACAGTACCATTCTTAATTGAGCGAGCAATATCGGTAATTAAGAAACGTGCATTCACATCTTGTGTGTGACTAAAATAATTGAATATTCTTACATCTACGATATAGCGATCTATCATTGCACGATGTTTTGATTCTGCGTATAGCTTTGCAATTGTGTACCAGTCAGTTGATTCAATATGATTAATATTAACCTTAGCGATAGTATCTTTGTCGACAGCTTCTTTGAAGTCACCACCGTAAACAGCGCCGCTGCTCATAAATATATATTTACATGACGGATGAGTTTTTAGATAGTCAATCGCAAGATTATCGTATTGCTCTGTAACTTCAAAAATTTTAGCCCCCATCTCTTTCGCTCGAGCAGGGTCGCCAATACCAACAAAATTGATAAGGACATCAAAACTATGTTCAGAAGAAAAGTCAGAATACGCTAAATTGGGATAATCAAGACGTTTATCTAATTTTTTAAATTGATCTGCTACTTTTTCAGGGGAGCGTGAAAACATGACGACTTCATCGTTACTATTATCGTCGTAGAAAGATAGAATCAAATCCTTAGCTATTTGACTGCTAGCACCAAGAATACCGATGTTCATTTTTTGTCAACTATTTGGGGAGATTGTTGGTCTAATGTATTCCCATACTCTAATCTTGGACGGCACTCTCTAGCATCCTGCATAATGACTTCAACCAATAATGGAGTAGGATTTTTTATAAATTGACTCACAGCCGCTTCAAACCCTTGGAACGAATCGACTCTTACTGAATTTGTTTGATAGCCTTGCGATATTTTTTGGAAATCACAGCCGTAACCACCCCAATAAGTAGATGAATTTCGACCATCAAAATACAACTCTTGAAACCCTCTAACCATGCCTAAAGAATAATTATTCATGAGCACAATCATAACGGGCAAGCCCTCACGTGCTATTATGTCAAGCTCTTGTATATTCAGCTGAATTCCGCCGTCGCCAGTTATCACAACAACGGCTTCATTAGTGGCATAGTGCAAGCCTATTCCAGTTGGTAAAGCAAACCCCATCGCACCAAGCCCACCGGAATGGTGACACGCCTGATTTTTATTTATTCTAAGTGTGTGTGCAGCCCACATCTGATTATTACCAACATCGGCAACATACTGAACTGGCTTATCTTTAAATTTTTCGTTTAGGCAATTGAACAACTGAAATGGGCTTATAGACCAATCACTGTACTCGTCAACAAGCAACATTGATTCTTTTTCTTTCAATTCAACGTTCCAATCGACGGCTTTTTTAGCCAGTCCTTGAGTGTTAAGAAAGCTTAAAACATCATCAATATTTGCGTGTATTGACTCACACTTTACTCTATTGCTCAATTGAGACTTGTCTAGGTCGACTTGTATAATTTTTGCATTTTTAGCAAACTCTCCGACTTTTGCACCCGTTTGTCGGACATCTAAACGACTGCCTAATACAACAAGCAAATCACAATTTTGCAGCGCATAATTAGCCGCTCTTGTTCCATAAGCTCCAATCATGCCAAAGTATGAATCCGTAGCAAAAACTTTTTCAGAACCTTTTAGGCTAGACACATAGGGAATATGTGCATTTGATAAATCTTCAATAAAATCCGATAGAAAACTCGAATTAGCTGCCCCCCCCCCAAATAGGAATAATGGTTTCGTCGACTTATTCAAATGCTCTATCAAAGCATCATATTCTTGAAGATGATTTTTAACTAAGGTACTAGTGTTCTTTTGACCAAGTGTTCTTAACACTTCTTCTACAAGGTAATCATCAATTTCAGCGCGCTGAACATCCATAGGAATATCTAACAATACTGGACCAGGCCTACCTTCAAGAGCAGTATCGATCGCTAACTGTAACTGCTTTGGTAATAGGTTTGGGTCTAGTGTTTGCACTGCATATTTTGTAATACTATCGACTAGTGCAACGCTATCCAACTCTTGGAAACCTTGTTGACGAATACCTAACTCACCTTTTAATTCATGTGTATTCACTTGACCAGTCAGAAAAATACACGGATGGCTATCTAACCAACAATCAGCGATGCCTGTAATTAAATTTGTCGCGCCAGGACCGCTTGTACCCAAAGCGACACCAAGCTGTTTATGATTACTTGCCCTTGCTATTGCACCAGCAGCAAAAGCAGCCCCTTGCTCATGGTGCATAGAAACCAGTTTCGTCTTACCGTATTGATTAATACTATCGACTAAATGAGTAATCATGCCTCCAATAAGTTCAAAGCCATATGTAACATTATTGGCGGCTAAAATTTTTGCTACTGCATCAGAAGCTTTCATTAGAAATTCACACCAAAAAATTCTTCTAATTTCTCTGCCACATAATTTAAGTGTTCTTCACCTAAACCTGGGTAAATACCTAACCATAACGTTTGATTCATGGTGATTTCTGTATTTACCAGGTCACCCACCGCCCGATACTCAACACCTTCAAAATAAGGCTGACGAATAAGATTACCTGCAAACAACAAACGTGTTCCTATTTTGCACTGATCAAGATATTTGGTTAGATCTACACGATTAACACCAGCACTCTCTTTTAGCGTAATCGGAAAACCAAACCAAGAAGGGGTTGAGTTTTCTGTCGGCTCAGTAAGCTCTATGAAGTCCGTTAAACTCGCTAAACGATTCTTCAGATAATCGAAGTTGGCATTACGTTTCTCGATAAACTCAGGTAAACGCTTTAACTGCGCCAGACCACATGCCGCTTGCATATCCGTAATCTTAAGATTGTAGCCTAGATGTGAATAAGTATATTTGTGGTCATAGCCTTGAGGTAATGAACCAAGTTGCATGTTGAATCGTGTTCCACAGGTGTTATCACAGCCTGGCTTACAGTAACAATCACGTCCCCAATCTCGGAACGACTCAGCAATAGAGATAAGCTGGCTGTTATTAGTAAAAACAGCACCGCCCTCTCCCATGGTCATGTGGTGTGCTGGGTAAAAACTGAGTGTGGCAATGTCGCCCCAAGTTCCGACCATTTTACCGTCGAACGTAGCACCCAACGCATCACAGCAATCTTCTACTAGCCAAAGGTTATATTTTTCGCAGAGTGCTTTCACCTTGCCAAGGTTAAATGGATTACCTAAGGTATGAGCAAGCATGATGGCTTTTGTTTTCGGTGTGATGGCAGCTTCGATTAAATCGGCATTAATATTATGTGTGACAAGGTCAACATCCACAAAAACAGGCACCGCACCAAACTGAACAATCGGGTTAACTGTGGTTGGGAAGCCTGCTGCAACACCAATCACCTCGTCGCCTTTTTTAATAGCGCGCTCGCCCAATTTAGGTGATGTCAACGCGCTAAAAGCCACCAAATTGGCAGACGAGCCAGAATTCACTGTAATAAGATGCTTTATACCAATAAATTCAGCTAACTCTTTTTCGAACTGATCATTAAAACGCCCCGTGGTTAACCAGCCGTCTAAAGAAGCTTCTACCATGTACTGCAGTTCTGTCGCACCGATCACTTTACCAGAGGCGGGTATGACTGTTTCTCCAGCAACGAAAAGCTTCTCTTGGTATTGTAACTTGGCATATTGCTCAACCAGCGCAGCGATTTCAGTACGTAGTGTTTCAGTTGTTTGCATTGTTCATATCTCTCATATAATCGTTTATTTCGTTCAGACAAGCTTGTTGCATATCATCGTTATTTAACCAAGCTTTATGCCAATTGATAATTTTGCTTAGGGTATGTTCCAAATGCCACGTTGGCTGCCAATGTAATCTAGATTTGGCTTTAGAAATATCTAGCTTGAGATAGCCAGCTTCATGGGGATGGGCATTGTTATCCAGTTGCCACGAAGCACTAGGCCACTTTGAAACCATCTGGTTGAGAATCCAATCTACAGGCTTAGCGTCGTTTTCCACTGGACCAAAATTCCATCCCTCAGCGAAGGCCTCTGGCTGGTTGTAAAGATGTTCCGCCAATACTAAGTAACCAGCTAACGGTTCTAACACGTGTTGCCAAGGTCGAGTAGCCGCAGGATTACGCACAGTAACAGGGATGTTTTTTTCAAACGCTCTCAATATGTCTGGAATCAGACGATCTGCAGCCCAATCTCCACCACCAATTACATTACCCGCGCGAGCAGATGCTAGCCCTATCCCTTTGTCTTGCATAAAAGAACGCCGATAAGCCGATGTAACAAGCTCTGCACACCCCTTAGAGCTGCTGTATGGGTCATAACCACCCATCGCTTCATCTTCACGATAACCCCAATACCATTCTTTATTCTCGTAACACTTATCAGTTGTGACACTCACAATCGCTTTTACATTGCCACAAGCTCTCGCGGCTTCCAAAACCTTAGCCGTACCCATAACGTTGATATCATAGGTTTCCAATGGCTCATGATAAGATAGGCGCACTAAAGGTTGAGCTGCCATATGAATAATAATGTCAGGATTAAAGTTCATCATGCTAGCAGATATCAGTGCAAGGTCCCGAATATCGCCTATCTCTGAGTCAATATTATCGGCCACATTCGCTACATCGAACAAACTGGGCTGTGTCGGAGGTGCTAATGCGTAGCCTTTTACGATCGCCCCCATATTAGCGAGCCAAAGCGAAAGCCAGCTACCTTTAAACCCGGTGTGTCCTGTAAGATAAACTCTTTTACCTTGCCAAAAAGATGCATTTACCATGTTTATTCCCAATTTTTCCATGGAGCTTTACCAGACTGCCATAGTTCTTCTAGATAATGTTTATCTCGCAAGGTATCCATCGGTTGCCAAAAACCTTTGTGCTCGTACGCCATAAGATCACCTTGTTCTGCCAACGCCATGAGTGGTTCTTGCTCCCAAGTAGAATCATCGCCATCGATCAATTTTAACACGCTAGGAGATAGTACAAAAAAACCGCCATTAATCATGGCGCCATCACCCTGGGGTTTTTCTTTAAAACTACGCACGAGGCCATTTCTCATATCCAGCGCACCAAAGCGCCCTGGCGGATAGGTCGCTGTTAATGTCGCTTGTTTGCCATGCGCTTTATGAAAACGGATAGTTTCTGAAATATCAATATCAGAAACACCATCTCCATAGGTAAAGCAAAACGCCTCTTCATCTTTGATATGCTCTGCCACCCGACGCAGACGACCACCCGTCATTGAACTGTCGCCAGTATCCACTAACGTCACCGTCCAAGGTTCGGCACGCATATGGTGAACCGTCATTTCATTATCTTTCATATTGAAAGTCACGTCTGACATATGCAGAAAATAGTTAGCGAAATACTCTTTAATCACATAACCCTTATAACCACAACATACAATAAAATCTGTAATACCATGATGAGAGTACATTTTCATAATATGCCAAAGTATTGGCTTACCACCGATCTCAACCATAGGCTTTGGACGAGTACTGGTTTCTTCGCTAAGTCGAGTGCCCAATCCGCCGGCTAAAATAACTGCTTTCATTTACAATTTCCTATAGTCTAAAAACTTTGCACAAAGGCATCAGAATAAAATTTGTTTTCTGGTAACCCAGCCGCCAAAAACCTTTTTTTCGCAGACTGAATCATGGCATTTGAGCCGCAGGCATATACTGCGACATCGCCTATATCTTGCTGATTTGTTAAAGCGATATCTTGTACATAGCCAACGTCACCGAGCCAATCTGCCACTGGTCGCGACAACACGTTGTAAAAATCCACTTTAAGCTTGCGAAAGTCCGCTTGCCAGACAAATTCGTCCGCAAATCGGTTTCCCCAGTACACAGTAATAGGATGTTTCTGCTGATAATCGGCATCATAATCAAGACAATTTAATATCGCCTTTATCGGCGCAATTCCTGTCCCCGTCGCCAAAAAAACTAAGGGCTTACGAGCATTACGTAAAAAGAAGGTCCCTTTTGGCCCTTCAATTCTTAATAAGTCGTTTGATTGAATTTTATTAAACCAATAATCACTCATTTGACCGTTTTCAAAACGTTTAATCAGCAAAGTAATTTCTTTATCTGAACTAATACTCGCAATGGAGTAACTGCGACGAATGGCTTTCCACATCACGTCTAGATACTGGCCCTCAATAAATTGAAAATGGGCCGTTGGAGGTAAACGAAGTTTTACCTCCACGATATTCTCACTTAAATAAGAAACTCGACTTACACGCGCCGGTAAGGTTTTAATTTCGATACCATGCAAAGCGGTTAAGTCAGCCGCGTCTACTTCAATATTTGTGGTGGCGGCACAGCAACAAGTCAAAATTTTATGGTCACGTCGCTCCTGATCGGTCAGCGCTAATTGAGCTTGCATTTCGACGACATCACCTTTTAGCAAAGTGGCCTTACACACACCGCACTGGCCATTTTTACAGCTGTATTCGAACACCAAATCGGATGCCAACGCAGCGTCTAATATTGACTGACCCTCTTGCCCATCGAATTGCTTACCTTCAGTTGTGCAGATTAACATTTTACATTTACCAAGTTTTTGGGATCTAAATAGTCAGCATTTAAAAATCGATCACACAAGCAATCAAGAAACACCTTACTGTATCGATGTATCGAGTCGTCACAAGCCAAATCCTCTATCTTTACCCATCGATAATGCCGATGCTGTTCAGATGGTAAATTCAACGTGTCTGTTTCAGACAGTTCAATTAAATAAGGCGCATTGATGTAATGCGTCGTAATCTCATCACCAAACACGCTATCATCATAAAAATGATCGTACAGCCCTAACGGCATCGTTTCTTGATAGCGAAAAGCTTGACCTAGCTCACTCAGACAAATACGTTCAAATGCGTTTGTCAGTGACTCATTTTTATACACTCTTCCACCCGGCACAAACCAATAACCTTGTGCCGGACGGTTAATGCGTTCACCAACCAATATTCGATTTTGATTATCTCGTACAACCAGGTCTATTGAAAACAACACCCCATGTTGAACAAGACATCTAAAATCTTCTTTTTTTAAATACATTAAGCCAGTAAATCTCTTAATGCTTTGATATTGTCTTTTATATCATTCTGATGATTACCAACAAACAATCCATGCTCGTCAAGATATTCTGATGCCTCTAACGTACCTGAAACCTCGTAATCAAAATATTCTAGTACGCTGGTATTTTTCAAAAAGTTCCCCGTTACTATTGGGCGGCACTCAATACCATTGTCCATAAGCTTTTTCACTAACTCAGCTCGGCTATAAGGAGCGTTCTCTTTTAAAATAAGTGAAAAACCAAACCAACTGCTTGCACCCGTTTCTTTTTGAATTTCAATAAACGGATGATCTGAAAACAACGACTGAAATAATTTTGCATTGTCACGACGCTTTTCAATAAAACTAGGGAGTTTCTTTAGCTGCTCAATACCCAATGCACCACTCATTTCTAAGGGTCTTACATTGTAGCCAGGCAGAACAAATTTAAACGACTCTTCAAACACATCGTCGCTTTTTTCACCCGTTACCTTGTTGAACTTCGGTAGATTGCGAGTCCAACCATGTGCTCGAATACACAACAAAATATGATAAAGCTCTTCGTCATCTGTGACGACACAGCCGCCTTCCATCGTCGCAATATGGTGCGAGAAGAACGAGCTAAAGGTACCCATCACACCAAAGGTGCCCGCTTGCTTACCATTGATGGTCGCACCCATCGATTCACAATTATCTTCTAATATGAAAATATCACGATTGGCAATAATGTCATTCATTCGCGCAAAGTCATTTGGGTTGCCCAACAAATTGACAGACAAAATCGCTCTTGTTTTATCAGTTATCGCCGCTTCCAACTTGTCTAAATCCATGTTGAGCGTTTGGCGATCGATATCCACAAACTTCACTTTCAATCCGTACTGCTGTAGCGGAAAATACGTAGTTGACCATGATACGGCGGGGACGATAACTTCATCACCACGCTTCAGCTTGTATTTAGCATTCTTCGTAAAGAACAATGATGCGATCATCAGCAAATTTGCAGTTGAACCAGAGCTAACCATTAAAGCGTGTTTAGCACCAAAAAAGTCAGCAAAGTCTTTTTCGTACTGCGCCACTTCTTTCCCCATAGTGAACATATCAGACTCAATAACTCTTTGAATCGCGGCGTATTCATTTTGATCCCAAGTGCTACTCGCTAAAGAATAATTAATCATTACAGTACTCGTTTAAATAAAATTGATATGTTTTTTTGATACCCGCTTCTAAGCAGGTACTATGGGACCAACCAAACGCTTTTAATCTAGTATCATCTATGAGCTTTTGTTTCATGCCGACGGGCTTACTCAAATCATGCTTGAAACGTCCCGTATAACCCACAACACTCGCAACCGCTTGGTAGTACTCATTGATCGTATAATCGGTCCCCAAGCCAACGTTCAAGTTTTGTGGCATCTGTTTAAAGTGATCAATCGCATAAAATACGAACTCAGCAAGATCCTCTGCATACATGAACTCTCGACGGGCTTCGCCATCACCCCATATGTCAATTTCTTCAAGATTCGCTTTTTTTGCTTCGTGTATTTTTCGAATAACCGCTGGAATCATATGAGAATTATTAGGATCAAACTTGTCAAAACGTCCATACAAATTACATGGGATGATGGTTTTGTATGTTTGCTCTGGGTTTTCTTTACTAATGTATTCGCACAAGCGCGTGCTGGTTACTTTCGCAAGCGCATAGCCTTCATTGGTGGGCTCTAACTCACCCTTCAGAATCAAATCTTCGGACAAGGGATTGTGTGCATCTCGCGGATACATACAAGAACTGCTTAGATTGAGAAATTGGCTCACACCACACGCATTAGAGGCTGTCAGAATATTTAATCCCATATGCATATTCTCAACCAAAAACTTAACCGGCTGAGCCATATTGGCCTGAATCCCGCCCACAATTCCAGCGGCATGAATGACCATATCAGGTTGGTGTGTGCGGATATAATCATGGACAGCGTTACTATCCAAAAGATTAAGCTGGGCACTGCTCGGGGATAAAAATTCGTGCTCATGCTCGACAGCCAGGGACAAAATATTTTGCCCCACCATTCCTCGCGCCCCTGTTAACAAAATCTTCATCTTTTTTACTCTTGAGCAACTGGCAAATCATGTCCATGCAACTGAAGTAGTGCATGACGTTGTGCTACTTTTAGATCTTCTGAAACCATTTCAGCGCACATTTCCTGCACTGTGATTTCCGGTGTCCAACCAAGTTTCTGCTTCGCTTTACTTGGGTCACCCAATAGAGTTTCCACTTCAGCAGGACGGAAGTAACGTGGGTCGATCTGCACCACTACATCCCCCACTTTTAACGCGGGTGCTTTGTCACCTTCGATAGCACTGACAATCGCTTTTTCATCCACGCCTTGGCCTTCAAACTTTAACGTAATACCCAACTCGTTAGCTGACCACTCGATGAACTGGCGCACAGAATACTGCACACCAGTAGCAATGACAAAGTCCTCTGGTTGGTCTTGTTGCAACATCATCCATTGCATACGCACATAGTCTTTCGCATGACCCCAATCACGCAACGCATCCATGTTACCCATGTGCAAGCACTTTTCTAAGCCTTGAGCGATGTTCGCCAAACCACGGGTAATCTTACGCGTTACAAAGGTTTCACCACGACGTGGTGACTCATGGTTAAACAAAATACCGTTACAGGCGAACATGCCATAAGACTCACGGTAGTTAACGACTATCCAATAAGCGTACATTTTCGCTACGGCGTAAGGCGAACGAGGATAGAAAGGGGTCGTTTCCTTTTGCGGCGTTTCTTGCACCAACCCATAAAGCTCAGACGTAGAGGCTTGATAAAACTTGGTGGTTATTTCCAGCCCTAGCAAACGAATCGCTTCCAACAGCCGCAGTGTGCCCATCGCATCGACATCCGCCGTGTATTCAGGGGATTCAAACGACACGGCAACGTGTGATTGAGCACCCAAATTGTACACTTCATCTGGTTTCACTTCTTGCAGAATGCGCGTCAAATTAGAAGAGTCAGTCAAATCACCATAATGAAGAATGAAATTAGCATTATCCACATGTGGGTCTTGGAAAATATGATCCACGCGCTGGGTGTTAAAAGAAGAAGCACGGCGTTTAATACCATGCACTTCATAGCCTTTTGCTAACAAAAACTCCGCCAGGTAAGAACCGTCTTGGCCTGTTACACCGGTGATAAGGGCTTTCTTTTTCATTTAAACTCCATGTGTTTAAGTATTCATTCGAATAATACTAAAAATTAATAAGTTGTTTATTTTCGAGTACACATTTAACTATTTTGATAACGTTTTCTGGTGTATCACTCTCGCTATAACATCTCAATTCCGGGGCATTGCCAGAAGGCCGTAAGTGGACGATGTCACCACTACTGAGTGTCATACGAAGCCCATCCGTTTCATCAATCGATACAACCTTGAGTGCTTCGCCTTCTTGAGCGATGAGGGATAAAAGCTCAGCTTGTTTCGCCTGACTCGCTTTCATCTCTGCAAGTAACCGTTTGCTCACGTCAGTAGGAATATTTTTCAACCTATCACTTGCCGTATAACGCTCTGGATAACCACCCGTTAACTGGCTAACAGGAAGGGTATGTTCATAGGACATCGCTAATACAATTAAAGCAGGTAATACAGAATCTCGTGTTGGTAAAGCCTGCAATACTTGATCATTTACAAAAAAATCGGCCCCAACCAAAAAACCACCATTGGCTTCATAACCAACGACTCTGGCATCCGGTGTCTGTTTGAATAGGTATTCCATACCAGCGATCACGTAAGGGGAGCCAATTTTCGTTCGTAACGTTTTTCTTTCTGAATTTTGCAATTCAAGCACGGTATTCACATTTACGGGTGCAGCAACATGAGTAGCTTGCAGATAGTCAGCACACAACACACCTAGAATATCACCACGCAACCATTCGCCATTCTCATCTGCAATAAGCGGACGATCGCCGTCTCCGTCGGTGGATATAATGGCATCCAGCTTATACGCTTTCGACCAGCTCAAGCCTTTGTGAACATCTTCCTCTGACACCGCCTCGGTGTCGATCGGTACAAAAGTCTCGGTGCGCTCTAATGAAACGACTTCGGCACCGAAATGAGCGAGTAATGCTTTAATCACATCACGCGCCACACTGGAGTGTTCGTACACACCAATGCGTTTGCCTTGCAACATAGCCGAAGGGAAAATCGCGGTGTAACGCTGTTTGAAAAGTTCAATAGCAGAATCGTCTACTACAGGCAAAGCCAACTGAGTATTTTGCTCTGAAATGAATTCAGGCACATCAACTATGCCATCCATAATAGAGGTTTCATCAGCCTTGCTAATCTCACCATCTGGACGATAAAACTTAATGCCATTGCGGTCAAAAGGAATATGACTGCCCGTTATCATCACGGCTGGCATTGTATTTTGCATAGCATAAAACGCCAAAGCTGGTGTTGGCAGAGCGCCACAAAATACAACTTTCGCACCAAAGGATTCCACCGCTAGCAAACACGCTTTAGCAATCTCTGGGCTGCTAGGACGTAAATCCATACCAATTGCCACACGAGAAGAAGCAGGACAAACTTCCTGAAGAAAAGAACGTACAAATGCGAAGCAAAGCCTTGGCGTTAAATCCTTAACCAAACCACGCACACCACTTGTGCCAAAGGCCACACCTAATTCATCGCTAAGTTGCTTAACCTGTACAGTATGAACACTCATTCTATCTTTCCCAACTTAACGACCGTAAGGATCACTGAACCGAACAATATCATCTTCGCCTAAATACCTGCGTGACTATACTACAAACCAGCGCCTATAAAATTCTGCTTGAATTTAACAAAGCATGTACCACATTAACCGAAAAGTGACGGCTCTCGCTCAGTCACTGCTGAAGGCAATCATTGGTTAGATGAATGCTCATTATTAGTAGAACTCAAGAGGCAACGCGCCCCACCATCAGACAAAACAACAGAAATAATCATCACACAAAGCAAGCTAAATACTAAATACTAAATACCAAATACCAAATGCATGTTCATTAACTGAATGATGGCACAAAAACTATTCGAATGATGCAAATCATGTGACAGAAGGTTAGCTTTATGAACCCTAATAATTTACGCCACATTATCAATGTATCAGTCTTCCTTCTTAGGTGAAAACGCACGAATAAGAACAATAATTGCACCAAGAATACCACCAAATAAAGCGCCAAATATAGCGACTAAAGGACGTTTCGGTGAGGTACGACTAATGGGCTTTTCGGGACTTTCTATGAATTGAAAGGTATTAAAAACAACATCTGGGTTGATCGTTAAGTTATTAAGCAGATCAAACTTGGCATTCAATTGGTGAAGCCTTGGCTCAATAATACTAAGCTGCGTTAAGCCACCTAACACCTTGACCTTAGCTGCCAGCGCATCTGCACCAATATTAATTGCAAACAAGTCTTCGCTGTTTAAATTTTGCTGAGGCTTATCAAGACCAGCAGCCAGCGCGATTTCTAAGGCGTATTGAGCTTGCGCACGCTCATTTAACAAACGACTTCTAGCCTGATCTGTGAATAACGCTTGCTGTTGCATTATTTCACTTCGCTTACTAGCAACCACAGAGTAAAAGTTGGCCACAGCGATTGAACGAGACTTTTCCGCAACAAAATCAATATACCCGCTCAGAAACGCATAACTGTCATCCGCTGTACTTAGTTGACCTTGCAAAGTGTATTGATTGACTTCATGATCAGCAGCCAACTTTGCGAACCATTCGCTATACAGTCGTGACTCCTGCTTCGTAACGTCTCTCTCTGTGCTACCCTGAACATCTGCTTTGACTTGGTTTAGCTCTCGCTGAAATTCAACATTATCCCCTATATAGGCTTTTTTATTAGCACGAGACTCGAACTGCTGAATAAAAATATCAAACAACGTTTTAGGTAAAATAATATCGTCTAACTTATGACTTACCAAGACAGTACCATCGTCTTGGTAAACGTCAAATATGGGCTGATAATCACTCACCATTTGACGATAATCTGAAAAGTCACTGACCTGTGGATAAGTAATCAAAGATTGTGTTGTCCATACTTGCTTAGCCGTGAGTGCATAAACTACAGCGATAGCAGCAAAAACAAATGTAACGACAGCGATAATCAATTTACCCTTCCACAGCGCTATTATAATATCCTTTGAATCAATATCATCGCTGCTAGGCAAAGACACATCGCTCACTCTGTTTGACAAGCCTGTTTGCTGCATTACTTTTCCTCTGTAATCTATTTGAATTGTAGGGATCTTTTGTGTGACGGTCTATTTTACCTGAAGGAACATTATTCGCAAAACAAACCGTCGCTTTTTAGTTTGCGAAGACTACTACAGCTAACGAAAACATAGATGACCTTGACCGGACAAAATAATTTATTGAGCCACACGCCGCCAAAGCCGAAGTATTTTTACACGATTCAAGGGAGTCAACTTCATGACCATTAAAGGCATTTAGGTACAGGTTAATACCTTAAAGACACCACAAGAAAACCCTATTTGCGTACCCCATGAGTTCACCATATTATTCAGAACTTAATGTCTAAATATCCCCAAACGGACTCAAAAAAACGCCATTATTACGAGGATTCTTTATAGGCTATCGAATCGACAAGGATAACTCACTCCAACCATTTCTGACGCGAACTAATCGCTAAGTAGCGTCACCTGTAACCTGTACAATACACAACTCCCTACCCCTACTTAACGACCGTAGCGGTCACTAAATCGCACAATATCGTCTTCGCCCAAATAACTACCCGACTGTACCTCTACCAGCTCCAGCGGAATCTTACCTGGATTTTCTAATGCATGAACCACGCCCACTGGAATGTAAGTAGACTCATTTTCAGTCAGCAGAATTTCACTCTCACCATTTAGCACTTTAGCCGTACCAGACACCACCACCCAATGCTCCGCACGGTGATGATGCATCTGCACGCTTAACTTCTCACCGGGCTTTACCATAATACGTTTCACTTGGTGACGTACACCTAAGTCAACCGCTTGGTATGTTCCCCAAGGACGATGCACTGTAGTATGGTGCATGTGCTCTGTGCGACCTTCTGCTTGGATGCGCTTCACTATTTCCTTAACATCTTGGGCGTTGTTTTTATCCATTACCAACACCGCATCGGCCGTTTCAACCACAACCAAATCATTTACGCCTACAACAGCAACAAGACGCGACTCAGAACGGACTAAACAGTTGCTTGAGTCTTCCGACATCACATCGCCTAACAGTACGTTATTGTCAGCGTCTTTCTCCGCATAATCGTATAGAGCATCCCAAGCACCAATGTCGCTCCAATCGCCAGTATAAGGCACAACCTTCGCTTTTTTTGTTGACTCCATCACAGCAAAATCAATCGACTCTTCTGGACATTGTGCAAATAGTTCGGCATCGATACGAACAAAGTCCAAATCATCTAAACGCTGAGCATAGGCTTCGCTTACCGCTTGAAAAATATCAGCTCGATATAACGCTAACTCGTCCAAATAAGCTTTAGCACTAAAAAGAAACATGCCACTGTTCCACAAATATTCACCAGAATCTAAATACGCTTGAGCCGTTTCTGCATTGGGTTTCTCAACGAATTCTACTACAGAAAAGTTCTCACCAGAGCGAATATAACCATAACCCGTTTCTGGACGAGTTGGCTTCACACCGAAGGTAACTAAAGCATCTTGCTTAGCCAATTCAACTGCTTGCTTAATTGTCGCTTCAAATGCGGCAAGATCACGAATAACGTGGTCAGCAGGCAACACCAACATAAGCGCATCGTCAGATTGGCTTCGCAAAGCTTCCAACGCCGCCAATGCGATTGCTGGCGCTGTGTTACGGCCTTTAGGCTCTAGAACAATACTGGATTTTTTCACACCGATAGACTGCAACTGTTGCGCAATCAAAAAGCGATGATCTTCGTTGCAAACCACAATAGGATCAGCAACTTCCAAAGATAAAGTGCGAAGCATAGTCTGCTGAAGAAGACTGTATTCTTTATCTGTCAACGTTAAGCATTGCTTAGGGAAATGTTCACGAGACAGTGGCCAAAGACGGCTGCCAACTCCACCAGATAAAATAACAGGAATAATTTTCACACCAAATCCTTCGTATATGACAAAAATAATCCAGCTAGTCTATCAAAGCTAAGAAAGAAGAAATATAAGAATGGATGAATGAAGGACAAATAAAGGAGGGTTACCAGGACATCAGTAGACCAGAAAAATCGAGGAAAGAATACGTAATCCTGCACAAACTCATCACCAGCACAACGCCGGATTACGGTCGTGCCACCCTCATCCAGCCTACCGGCGTAATCTACAAAAAAATATAAATCAAACCCGTTTGAGTTATTCAATTGCCAGCGCCAAGAATCTTCGCACATATGAGCTAAATCAAATTCCGCCTGCCAACCAAGAAAAATCTTAGCAAACTCAGGATCCGCATAACGAGTCGCGATATCACCAGGACGTCGATCTACAATCTTATGGCTAATAGATTTATCGGAAACCGCTTCAAAGTCCTTTACCATTTCAAGCACTGAGTATCCGTTACCAGTCCTAGGTTGACAACGAAATGACCAGACTGGGTGAGTACTTTTTCCAAGGCACAAACATGACCGCGAGCCAAATCCACAAAATGTATATAATCACGAACACCGGTTCCGTTTGGCGTATCGTAGTCATCGCCAAACATACCTAAACAAGCCAATTTATCCACAGCTACTTGACTGATAAATGGTAACAAGTTGTTCGGAATACCTCTGGGGTCTTCCCCAATCAAGCCTGACTCATGTGCGCCAATCGGATTAAAATATCGTTAGGCGGTAGTGTAAAAAAACACAGACATCTTGCCGACACATTTGCCTCATCGTAATTTTTATTACGCTGGCATCGGCTCCTATGGCAACTGGTTAGAGCAAAAAGTTAACGCGGCTTTTGCCATCGAATCAGGTCACATTGCCAATATTTTAATTCGTGCGTTAAACGACTTTAAAAACCATTACAACCAATCAATTCAACAGATCGCCTTAATAGGCTTCAGTCGAGGCACCGCTTTGGCAAGGCGCTTCGCTAATCACTCCGCCCATTGATCATCCTATCGTCATTGAAGCGGTCATCGATACCGTGGCTTCCATAGGCTGGCCAAACTTAGATACCACACAACGCCCCAAAACCGACGTGGTATTTGAACACGGACACACACTGCCAGAGGGCGTCCACCGCGCCTTGCACCTGGCCGCTATAGACGAGCAACCCCTCCATAGCACCCAAAAACCTAGGTAAAATACACTACCAACAGCGTCACTTAAGTCTCTGGCGCAATCTCACCCTCGCCCCACGACACTGCTGCGTCTTAGAACACAACAAACCGAACCCAACACTGCCGCCCAACTGACACCAAAGCGTCACCCAGCGCATCAACAACAACATCGGCTATTTCCCCATCGCACACTGCCCAACCCCCGCCATACTCTGGCGCCAACTCCCCCTTGGGTCGCGCATTTATGCCGACCTAGACGGGTTGGCACGGAAGAAATTGTAGTTTAACCTTGACCCATCTTTTATAAAATACATAAGGATTTGTATGTTACCAATAAAACACCACGGCGCAGTGCAAGGAGTTACCGGCTCTTGTCATGAACTTTTCATCGATTGTCATCAGTCTGTATTGATAGATTGCGGCTTATTTCAGGGCGCTGAGACATCTGGCTCTGGTGCGGATTCCAATCGATTAGAAATTGAATTTGATTTGTCTACTGTTCAAGCTTTGGTTATTACTCATGTTCATATTGATCACGTCGGGCGTTTGCCTTATTTATTAGCCGCGGGGTTTAAAGGGCCGATTTATTGTTCAAAGCCAATCGCGGAATTGCTTCCTCTGGTCATAGAAGATGCGTTAAAAGTAGGTGTTACTCGCAATGCCAGTATCATAAAGGCCTGTCTAGATAGGCTGGCTTCTCAGTTGGTTCCGTTAGATTATCTGCAATGGGTGGACATTCCGCTTTCCAATAGCGGAGAGAACAACGAATCCAGAGTTCAAGTACGCTTATCACGTGCAGGGCATATTTTGGGCTCGGCCTA
>TARA_R110001583_G_scaffold48522_1_pt1 | contig 18890 bp, 19 predicted proteins | sample TARA_R110001583 | Tara Oceans TARA_R110001583 (sample SAMEA4398432) | marine metagenome | biome: Polar Biome; feature: [MES] marine water layer (ENVO:01000295) within the mesopelagic zone...; material: water (ENVO:00002006), including particulate matter (ENVO:01000060) such as...... | reverse complement strand
TGGTATTCTATCAAAGATACTTGCGACATCATAAATTTGTTTTAAAACTTCCTTTGGTTTACTCAATGGAACTCCAGTTGTATTGGGTCCATAAGCAGTTAATTTATCTCCAAGAATTGCTTCGAGTGTTGGAGTGATAACTTTTATGGGTTCTCCTTTTTCTAATAAAAGGAAATGAGAAATTGCTGTCTCTTGGGTTTCTACGTAAGGATTTTCTTCAAAAACAATATCAAGCAAAATATTATTTATATCTCCATCTTGTTTTGTTTGAGGAGTGTAAAACAATTTGAAGTGTCGTTTTTCTATACCTGATTTAGGTTTTCTTATTTTTTCTTCCCACTTTATAAAATCGGTAGATGCTACTACTTTTTCTAAAAGAGCTTCAATATTTTGTTCTTTATTTTCAATGATGATATCTATATCAATTGAAAACCGTCTCGGCTCTTGTATCATTAACATTAATGATGTACCTCCTTTGAAAATGAAACTAAGGTTTACAAATTGTAGTGCTTCTAATAAAACGAACGCTCTAATTACTTTTTCTATAATTATTGGGTCAGCATAGAATTTCTCTCTATTTGAATTAATCCAATCACTATGTAGGCTTTCAGGTAAAATCATTCATTGTTATTTTTATATATTCTTTCTTTTACAAATAGCTTCTTTCTTCTTCTGTTAGCATAGCGAAGTAAAGTGTCTTTTTTAATCGTATTGTATTCAAATGCATTTTCAATAATAGTATCAAGGTCACGACCTTGATACGCTGTATATAATTCAGTATCTACAATAAGGTCTACAAGTATTTTTTCTATACTCGGAACCTTAACTTGTTCTACATTTTGAAGAGGTGCATCAGTTATTAAGTTCTTTATAATAATTATGCTTTCATTTCTATTTGCATATTTATCTAAAATATCTTTTGAAGGGTTTAAGAAAACATTGCCTCGAATGTCTGAAAGAAAATAAAATACATTTTCTTCAGAGCCTTTTTCTACTTCTATAATAGTTTCATAGTTATTAGGAATATGTAGCATCCATTGTGCAACCCATTTGGTAGACCAGATAGAAATATTTAAAAACGGAAACTCTTCTTTAAGTTTCAAATATAAAATTTGATTTTCTTCAGATACTACGGGTGTAAATTCTTTTTGTTTTCCTAGTTTATATATTCCTCTTCCTATTCTTTGTATAATTCCTTCATCAACCAGTTTGTAGATACGCCAATTAATAGTTGTTTTTTTCACCTTACTATCGTACTTCTGATAAAAGGAAAATACATCGTTCACAGATATAGATTCAATATCCTTAAACTTATTTTTGAAAGTATCTATATGTAGTTTTGTTGTGCTGATTGTATTCTTATTTAGTGCAAATATACAAAAACTATACTTCGTCAGCAAATAAGATTTAGTGACGAAGTATAGTTTTTTAAAAAAGTAAAAAAGAGCACCAATTTGATGCTCTTTTCCTTCTTCATAACAACTTTCCTTTATTGTTTATTTCCAAGCATTAATAATTCACTTATAATAACTTCAGTCATATACTTTTTCACACCATCTTTATCTTCGTAACTTCTAGTTGTAAGTTTACCTTCTATGGCAACTTCCCGTCCTTTTTCTAAGTATTTTTCAGCAATTTCGGCAGTTTTATTCCAAGCTACTACGTTATGCCATTGTGTATCAGTAATTTTTTCACCTTGAGCATTTTTGTAAGTTTCATTAGTAGCAATACTAAATTTGGCTAGTTTTTTACCTGAATCTAGTGTAATAATTTCTGGATTGTTTCCTAAGTTTCCAATTAACTGTACTTTGTTTCTTAACGTATTCATAAGATAAGTTTTTAAATTTAGTTGAATGTCATTAGTTCAATTCAACAGTGCAAATATTAAGTGTTATTTTAAGTTTATTCGGTTGTTATATAATTACTTTCGGTTGTAAGCGATTGTAGTCGTTTGTACGCAAATATTTATTGTTGTATATTTGAAATACTACTAAAAAAAGAGATACCATGATTATTGATTTTAAAAATGAAATTTGGCGACCTTATAGGCTTGAAAATTGGAGCGATGAGGATGAATATTTGATGTCTAATTATGGCAGGGTTAAACGAAAAAAAATAGATGAAGAGGAATGGAAACTGTCTAAAACGGCATTAGTAAGTGGATATGTTTCATTTTGGATTAAGAAAAAAGAAAAACAAAGAACGTCATCTAGTTATGCGCATAGAGCAGTCGCTTTTTTGTTTGTAGAAAAACGTGAAGACCAAAAATTTGTTATTCATTTAGATTTTGATAAAACAAATAATGTAGCAACAAATTTAAAATGGGTAAATAGGGCAGAACTTAATGAACACAATAAAAAAAATCCAGTTCATAAGAAACGTTTAGGAAAAAGGACTTATTCAAAATTAACAGAAGGACGAGTACGGTTGATTAAACGAAAAATAAATGACCCAAACAGAAGAACTCGTATGAAAATGATTGCCAAACAATTTGGTATTTCTGAAATGCAATTGTACAGAATAAAATCTGGTGAAAATTGGGGAAGTGTTAAAGAATATATAGAAAAAGAGTAAAAAAAATCTATGAAAAAAAAATGTTTAGAATGTAGTGAGCCATTTAATGGGCGTATTGATAAAAAGTTTTGTTCAGATTATTGCAGAAATTCTTTTAACAATAAAATTAATAAGGACAGCAAAAATTTAATACGAAATATTAACAATAGACTTCGAAAAAATCATCATTTACTTTCGGATTTAAATAGCACTGGAAAAACCAAAGTGACTAGAACAAAATTGCTTGATGGAAATTTCGATTTCAATTTTTTCACTTCAATTTACACTACAAAAACAGGAAATACCTATTATTATATTTATGATCAAGGATTTTTACCTTTAGAAAACGATTACTATTTACTAATTCGAAAAGAATAATTGTTTCACCATATAAAAAAATTAAAACGTATTTTCTACTTCAGCAGCTTCAAGCATTAAATAATGCAAATCGGTGTTTTTTATAAATGGTTTTAAAAGGTCGCTTCCTGGACCAAACATTGCTAATTCAACATAATCTGAAGAATGATGTTGACTAATCCAGCCTACCGCATTATGTTGTTTTTGAATTTTGGCTAACGCCTTAAATGGTAAATGTCGCGCGTTGTATAAACCGTCTTCAGATTTTATGGTGTTATAATAACTTAAAATCAATGTAGCTTCTTCATCAGTTACACCAAAATTATTGGCATATTCTATACGTTCTTTTACTTGTGAAGTAGTTGTTTCTTTACCAAAACCATTTAAAATCCAATCATTAGTATGTTTGTAGTTTTGAATAGAATCAAATTTTTCGTTGGCATTTTTACCAGAAATAACCCCTGGATTTGAGTTTCCGTGATCAGTAGTTATAATAACTAAAGTGTTAGTATCTTTTTCAGCAAAATCTATAGCTACCTTTATGGCTTCGTCATGTGCTGTTTGATCGTAAATTAAACCTGAAATATCGTTTCCATGAGCAGCCCAATCAACTTTTCCTGCTTCAACTTGCAGCACAAACCCTTCAGGATGATTTTTCATGCTTTCAATGGCTTTTATTGTCATTTCAGCTAGTGTTGGTATTTTTTCGGTAAGTTCTTTGTTGTTATTTCTGTCAATTGTATAAGGCAATCCACCCTCAGAAAATACACCAAGTATTGGTTTGCTATTATTGGCAGCCAACATTTCATTTCTAGTTTTTACAACTTGATATCCATTATTGGAAAATTTCTGATACATATCAACTTTATCCTTACGAGTTTTTGATGAAAAATAACTATTTCCACCACCCATCATAATATCAAAACGTTGCTCCAAATATTTTTCAGCAATTTCTTCTTGCGAATTTCTAGATTTACTGTTCACACAAAAACCTGCAGGAGTAGCATGTGTAATTGGTACGGTAGTTACACAGCCAGCCAATTTACCTGCTTTTTTAAACTTTTGCCAAATAGGTAAATGGTTTTCACCATTTGGCCCAACGTTTAATGCTCCATTATTAATTCTAAAACCACCACCCCAAGATGAACTTGCAGCAGCAGAATCTGTTACAATAGAGCTTGCCGAAGCCATATCCATTAAAGCGCGTGTGATTTTATTTTCTTTGTATAATTGAATCCAATTACTTCCGCTACCTGTTTTTCTTGAAAGGTATAAGTCGGTCATATTTAGGGTTCCCGTACTCATTCCATCACTAACAATAACAATAATATTTTTAGCTGTTTTATTTTTTTTTAGAGTGTCAAAATCTATTGAAGATGCACTAATATCAAAAGGGTTTAATAATGAAGTTCCAAGTGCAAAAAGGGAACCGTTTCTAAAAAATTTTCTTCTATCCATATTGGGCATTGTAAAAAATATTTTCCAAATATAACAGATTAAATAATAGTAAAAGTTAATATTTAGCCATAATTAAATGAAGGTTGTATTAGGCTTTATAAGTAATAAGTAGTATTTTAGTTTAGTAGTGCTGAAAAATGAATTATTTTTAGGCAATTCAATTCTTTTAATATGATTTCAACTAAATATCATCAAGTAATTTCTTTACTTGTAATTGTAGCAACTGTTTATTATAGTTTTTTTTCGTTACAACCATCTGAAAAAAGTAATCTTCCAATTAAAATAACGGATTTTTCAACTAAAAATGCACTTGTTCATTTGAAGGAAATTACTAAAAAATCGCATTATACAGGTTCAAACGAACATAAAGTAGTACGAGAATATATAGTTTCGGAACTTAAAAAATTAGGACTTGAAGTTGAAATTCAAGAGCAAATAGCTGTAAATAAAAAATGGAGAGCAGTAGCAAATACTAAAAATATTTTAGCGAGAATTAAAGGATCCAAAACAGGGAAAGCCTTATTGTTACTTTCTCATTACGATTCTAATCCACATTCAGCTATTGGCGCCAGCGATGCAGGTAGTGGAGTAGTTGTTATTTTAGAAGGGATTCGAGCATTTTTAGCTAAAAATGAACAACCCGAAAATGATATTATAATTTGCATTACCGATGCTGAAGAATTAGGATTGTTAGGAGCCAATGCATTTGTAAATAATCATTCTTGGGCAAAAGATGTTGGTTTGGTATTAAACTTTGAAGCTAGAGGAAGTGGCGGGCCAAGCTATATGTTGTTGGAAACGAATGGTGGAAATAAAAAAATAATTGAAGCATTTCAAAAAGCAAATACGCCATACCCAGTTGGAAATTCATTAATGTACAGTATTTATAAAATGTTGCCTAATGATACTGATTTAACTGTTTTTAGGGAAGATGGAAATATTGACGGCTATAATTTTGCTTTTATAAGTGATCATTTTGATTATCATACAGCGCAAGATTCTTACGAACGAATGGATTTAAATTCGCTTAAACATCAAGCAACTTATTTAATGGCTTCATTAAATTATTTTTCAAACAGTGATTTGGAGAATTTAAAAGCCCAAGATGATTATGTATATTTTAATTTTCCTTATTTAGGGTTGGTATATTATCCGTTTTCTTGGGTTTTACCAATGTTTGTAACTTGTTTAGTTTTAGCTTTAATCCTAGTTGCATTAGGAATTTATAAGAAGAAATTGACAGTTCAAGGAATTTTAAAAGGGTTTGTACCTTTTCTTCTTTCATTGGTTTTTACTTCATTAATTTCATTTTTTGGATGGAAATTAGCATTAAAAATTCATCCTCAATACAATGATATTCTACACGGATTCACCTATAATGGTTATTATTATATAGCTGCATTTATTGCGCTAACATTAGCCATTTGTTTCTGGTTTTATAAAGGTTTTTTTAAAAAAAGAACAAATCAAGACTTGTTGGTAGCACCTTTATTTTTCTGGTTATTACTAAATGGAGCTATTGCTTTTTATTTACAAGGAGCCGCATTTTTTATACTACCAGTTATAATTTCTTTGGTTATACTGTCAGTATTAATATTTTTTAATTCTAATACTAAATCCACGCTAATTTTCACCATTTTATCTATTCCAGTATTGATGATATTTGCTCCTTTACTAAAAATGCTGCCGGTTGGTTTGGGGTTAAAAATGTTGGTAATAAGCGCTGTTTTTACCGTATTATTATTTGGTTTTTTTGTTCCAGTTTTTCAGCAATATAAGAAACATAAAAACTTAGCCAATTTATTTTTACTAATTGCTTTTATAGCATTAATTACGGCATCAATTTTTTCAACGTATAGTATCGATAGGAAAAAACCAAATAGCATTTTATATGTTATAGATACTAATAAAAAGGAAGCCTATTGGGCAAGTTACAATGTTACAATTGATGAATTTACAAAGCAATTTTTAGGCGAAAATCCAATAAAAGGCAACTTTGATACGAATACAACAGCAAGTAAATATAAAACGGCTATTCAATTACATACTAAAACTGAAATTGTAAATTTGGAGAAGCCTATAATAACAATTGTCTCAGATACTGTTATTAATTCTGATAGAAAAATATGTTTAAGTATTCAATCGCTTAGAAATGCTAATAAAATTGAACTACTTACTAAAAATCCAATTCATTTTAAAATGTTTAAAGTAAATGATGAGATAATTGCTAATAAATTAAATGCGAAGTATGTATTTTCAATAAATAAAGGTACAGTTATGAGTTATTATAGAACAGGTAAAGATGAAATTATAGATTTAGAGTTTGTTGTTGATCAAGATCAAAAAATAGATTTGGATATTTTAGAATCTAAATATGATTTATTTACGAATCCACAATTTAAAATAACACCTCGTTCTGAAACAATGATGCCAATGCCTTTTGTTTTGAATGATGCAACAGTGATAAAAACCAATATTAAATTTTAATAAATGAAAAAAGTATTAATCGTTTCTTTTGTAGTTATAAGTTTAATTTCTTGTAGAAAAGTAATAAAACCAACTGTTGAAAATGAAACAGTTCAAAAAGTTGAAACTGTTGAAGAAAATCAATTTCCAAAGCCAGAATTAAATGAAAAAAGCGCTGAATATCTATACCATTTTGCATTTGAATGTATTGATCAGGAATACCCAAATAAATTAGGGCAAGTTTTAGGAAATTCAACGTATTTAAAAGAACCTTCTGAATTACATCCAGCTTTTTACGGATGTTTTGATTGGCATTCATCAGTTCATGGCCATTGGACATTATTAAATGTTATGAAAGAATTACCAAATTTTGAACACAAGGATGCTATTTTTAAAAAGCTTCAAAAAAATATAACTAAAGAAAATATTTTAAATGAAGTACGTTATTTTGATGATGTTCATAATAAAACTTTTGAACGAACTTATGGTTGGGCTTGGTTGCTAAAGGTTGCTGAAACATTAAGAGATTGGAATACCGTTGAAGCAAAACAATTGTATGAAAATTTAAAACCATTGGTTGAATTAATTGAAGAAAAATACATGGAATTTCTACCAAAATTAAAGTATCCTATAAGAGTTGGTGAACATCCAAATACAGCTTTCGGAATGTCATTTGCGCTAGATTATGCGAAAAAATATGCTCCAGAACTTGAAAAAGTACTAATTGAAAAAGCGAAGGAATATTATATGAATGACGAAGGTTGCCCTATTACTTGGGAGCCTGGTGGATTTGATTTTTTATCACCTTGTTTGCAAGAAGCTGCATTAATGCTAAAAGTATTGCCGAAACAAGATTATATTATTTGGTTAGATTCTTTTTTACCAAATTTTAGAAGTAACCCTTCTCAATATTTAAATGTAGCAGAAGTAACCGATAGATCTGATGGAAAATTAGCTCATTTAGATGGCTTGAATTTTAGTAGAGCATGGTGTTTATATGAAATAGGAAATGCTTTAAATAATGATAAAATGTTAAAACTGGCAAATAAGCATTTTGAGTATAGTTATAAAAAAATGGACTCTGGCGAATATGCTGGAGCCCATTGGTTGGCATCATTTGCCCTATATGCTATATTAAAAAGTAATTAACTTTTTTTATATTCAGTAATACGTAACGTATTTGCCATACCTCTTAGTTTAACAGGCATAGAAGTAACATTAATTGCATAATCACCATCATTTAAAAACCCTCTTTCATGGGCTAAATTGTTAATGTCTTCAATAGTTTGATCAGTACTTACAAAACGGTCATAATAAACACCTTTCACTCCCCAAAGTAGATTTAGCATTGCTAAAATTCTTCTATTTGATGAGAAAACTAAGATGTTTGATTTTGGTCTCCAAGATGAAATTTGAAAAGCTGTATAACCAGAATCTGTTAAAGTTGTAATTACTTCAGCGTCTATAGTATTAGCCATTAAAGCCGCTTGATGGCAAATAGTTTTTGAAATATAACGATCATTAACACATTGTATAAATTCTTCAGGAACCGAAATTAAAGGTGAATTTTCAACACTTTCAATAATTTTTCTCATTTGCTGAATCACTTCTAAAGGATATTCACCAACTGATGTTTCACCTGAAAGCATTACCGCATCTGCACCATCCATAATTGAGTTGGCAACATCATTTACTTCTGCTCTTGTAGGAACTTGATTTTCTATCATAGTTTCCATCATTTGAGTAGCGATAATAATTGGAATATGTGCTTTTTTAGCTTTTAACACCAATTTTTTTTGAATAAGTGGAACTTGTTCCATTGGAACTTCTACACCTAAATCTCCACGTGCACACATTAAAGCATCACAATATGGTGTTATTTTATCAATATTAGCAACCGCTTCAGGCTTTTCAATTTTCGCTATAATTGGAATTTTATGTGCAGAATGTTTTTTAATTATTTCTTGTAACTCCATTAAATCTTCAGCAGTCCTAACAAACGATAAGGCAATCCAATCTACATTTAATCCAATTGCAAAAACAACATCTTTTCTGTCTTTTTCAGTCAATGCTGGAAGCGAAATATTTGTATTTGGTAAATTTACTCCTTTTTTCGATTTCAATTTACCACCTCTAAGAACTTTAGTAGTAACATTTTTATCTCTGTCAGTAGCAATTACTTCAAACAACAATTTCCCGTCATCAACTAAAATATGTTCCCCTGCCTCAACATCTTTCGGGAAATTTTGGTAGGTCATAAAGGCTTTTTCTATAGTTCCTTCACATTCTTCAGTAGTAAAAGTAAAAGTGTCTCCTAAAGCCAGTTTAACACCTTTTTTCATGACTCCAACACGTAATTTTGGACCTTGTAAATCAGCTAAAACAGCAACATGAAAATCACGTCTTTTGTTAATTTCTCTAATTATTTTTACTTTTTCTTCAACATCTGCATAATCGGCATGTGAAAAATTAACTCGGAATACGTTAACACCAGATTCCATCATGCTTTCAATCATCTCTATGGTGCTACATGCGGGTCCAAGTGTTGCAACAATTTTAGTGCGTTTTCTATTTTTTGCCATAATTAAAAAATTAGGTTATTTTTTGATTTTAGTGAGTTAGTATCAATGCTATAGGATGTTATTATCTGGTTAATTTTGTTTAATTCAGCAACTAAAGTTCGTATGAAGTTTTGTTGATTACAACCTTCAATTTTTAAAAAGAAATCAACTTTCTTTTTTTCAGGTATTAAATTAAAAATTGTACTATAATTACCTTCAAATAACTCTATCTTTTTTCGGGTTTTTACAAGTTGTGAATACTTGTTGTTTATTAAATAATAGTTTATATAATTATTTTCATCTTTGAATTCAAATACGGGGAATTTAGCATCCGAATTTTTAAAATCTAAATCGTTTTTAAATCGTGTTAATTTAGTTTTTAAATGCTGATTTAAAAGATAAGCTAACCTGTAATCTTCCTCAGTTGAATGAATTCCGATTAATGAATAATCATCTTCTAAATCTAACGTTAATAGTTGCATATAAAGAATGAATATTGGTTTGGTAAAAATACTATTGTTTAATTACAGTAACTAATAATATTACGAAATCGTATTCGAATAATTACGTTTATAAGTTAGAAATTTCTTTTTGAAAAACAAAATAGGCTCTTTTTGAAGCTATTTCTTCTGCTTTTTTCTTTGAAGTAGCCCTTCCTTTGGCAATGATTTTACCATCTAAAAAAAGTTTAACGCTAAAATGTTTAACAGGGTCTTTTCCAGTGTCTTCATAAACTTCATACAAAAATATTTTTTTTTGTTTTTGACACCATTCAATAAACAAGCTTTTATAACTTGTAATTTTACCTTCTAGTTTTAAAACATCAACATAAGGATCTATAACCCTTTTATAAATAAATTTTTCACAATAACGATAACCTCTATCTAAATAAATAGCACCAATTAAAGCTTCAAAAATATTTCCGTGAATGTCGTCGCCAAATTTTGATCTTGCCACGCTACTTTTAACAAAAAGTAATAAATTAAAGTCTCGCCCTAATTCATTAAGATGCTCTCTACTAACAATTTTTGAACGCATTTGAGTTAAATAACCTTCATCTCCTGAAGGAACTTCTTTAAACAAATGTGAAGCAATTACAGCGCTAAGCATTGCATCTCCAAGAAATTCTAGTCGTTCGTAGTTAATGCGAAGACCAGTTTCTTTATCCACTTCTTTTATAGATCGGTGGATAAATGCTTTTTTATAAAATTGTATATTTTTAGGAGTAAATCCTAATAGTTTTTTTAATGAAACATAAAAAAACTCCTCTTTAGTTGTGCGAGTTTTTATGATTTTACGAATGAAACTCATTCAAATTTATGTTGTTAATCAAGTTTTTTAAGAAGCACGCAAGCATTGTGACCTCCAAACCCAAATGTATTGCTCATTGCAATTTTTACATCGCGTTTCTGAGCTTTGTTAAATGTAAAGTTTAATTTACTGTCAATTTGATCATCATCAGTAAAATGATTGATTGTAGGAGGTACTATTCCATGCTTTATTGCTAGTATTGAAGCGATAGCTTCAACTGCTCCAGCAGCACCTAATAAGTGACCTGTCATTGACTTGGTTGAATTTATGTTTAGCGTATAAGCATGTTCACCAAATACTTCTACAATTGCTTTAGATTCAGCAATATCACCTAATGGTGTTGAAGTACCGTGCATATTTATAGCATCTACATCTTCTGGTTTTAAACCAGCGTCTTTTAAACAGTTTAACATTACGTTTTTAGCACCTAAACCATCAGGATGTGGTGCTGTAATGTGGTAAGCATCAGCAGATAATCCACCTCCTGCTACTTCTGCATAAATTTTTGCGCCTCTTGCTTTGGCATGTTCGTATTCTTCAAGAATAAGCGTTCCAGCTCCTTCACCAGAAACAAAACCATCTCTATCTTTGTCAAAAGGACGTGATGCAGTTGCAGGATCATCATTTCTTGTAGAAAGTGCCTGCAAAGCATTAAAACCTCCAATTCCAGCAATTGTAATTGTAGCTTCAGAGCCACCAGCAACCATTACATCAGCATAACCTAAGCGAATGTAATTTAAGGCGTCAATAATTGCGTTTGATGAAGATGCACATGCTGATACTGTTGCGAAATTTGGGCCTCTAAATCCATATTTAATAGAGATTTGACCTGGCGCAATATCAGCAATCATTTTTGGAATAAAGAAAGGGTTAAATCTTGGAGTACCATCACCAGCAGCAAAATTCAAACATTCATTTTGAAATGTTTCTAAACCGCCAATACCTGCGCCCCAAATAACACCAACTCTGTCTTTATCAATTTTTTCTAAATCTAATTCTGAGTCTTTAACAGCTTCATCAGTAGCTACCATAGCGTACTGCGTGAATCTATCCATTTTGCGAGCTTCTTTTCTGTCAATAAAATCTGTGACTTTAAAGTTTTTTAGCTCGCAAGCAAAACGAGTTTTGAACTTAGTAGCATCAAAATATGTAATTGGAGCCGCCCCGCTAACACCGTTAACAAGGCTGTTCCAATATTGTTCGATATTATTACCTATTGGTGTTAATGCACCAAGTCCAGTGACTACAACTCGTTTAATTTCCATATAAAATTACTTTTTAGCGTCTTCTATATAGCTAATTGCTTGACCAACAGTACCAATGTTTTCGGCTTGATCATCTGGTATTTGAATATCAAATTCTTTTTCGAATTCCATGATTAATTCAACAGTGTCAAGTGAATCTGCTCCTAAATCGTTAGTAAAGCTAGCTTCGATTGTTACTTCATTCTCGTCAACGCCTAATTTATCTACGATAATGGCTTTTACTCTTGATGCAATGTCTGACATAATTCTTTTTATTTTAAATTTAATTACTGCGCAAAAATATAAAACTTTATTGAAATGAAAATCTTTTACTTCATAAAAGATACATATTGATTCTTAAAATTATGAAAAGTTTTTTTATTTAGCCTATATAATTGCTAATTATTCATTTTATTTGTTGAATAGCAGAAATAAAATAATGACTTATGAAACGTATTGTAATACTTGCTTCAGGTTCAGGAACGAATGCTGAAAATATAATAAAGTATTTTAAAAATAATAGTTTAATTTCTGTTGTTCAGGTACTTTCTAATAGAAAGGATGCTAAAGTTTTGGAACGTGCAAAAAGACTGAATATTAGTTGTTTAAGTTTTAATAGAGATGAATTTTATAAATCAGATAAAATATTAAATTTACTTAAAGCAAATGCTGATTTTATAATTTTAGCTGGTTTTTTATGGAAATTGCCTTCCAATATTATTGAAGCTTTCCCCAAAAAAATTATTAACATTCATCCGGCATTATTGCCAAAATATGGAGGAAAAGGAATGTATGGAATGCATGTACATAATGCTGTTGTATTGAATAGAGAAAAAACTTCAGGTATCACAATTCACTACGTAAATGAGAATTATGATGAGGGAACTATTATTTTTCAACAAAGTTTTGAAGTTTTAGTGTGTGATACGGCTGAAGATGTTGCAAAAAAAATCCATATTTTAGAGCAAGAGAATTTTCCAAGAGTAATTGAAAAAGTGTTGCTTAATTCATTATAGTATTTATATGGCGAAAAAGAAGTTTTATGTAATTTGGAATGGTCACCAAACAGGTGTTTTTACTTCTTGGAATGATTGTAAGAAGCATATAAAGGATTTTAAAGGTGCGCAATACAAGTCATTTGCTTCAAAAGAAGAAGCTGAAAAAGCTTTTAAAGGAAGGTATGTTGATTATGTTGGAAAAGAAACTAAAAAAGAAAAATTATCTACTGAAGAGTTAAAACGAATAGGGAATCCAATTTTACAAACTATTTCTGTAGATGCCGCTTGTAGTGGAAATCCTGGAAGAATGGAGTATAGAGGTGTTTTAACATCTACTAAAAAACAACTATTTATTCAAGGTCCGTTTGAACAAGGCACTAATAATATTGGTGAGTTTTTAGCACTGGTTCATGGATTAAGTTTTTTGAAACAGAAAAAATCTGACTTGCCAATATATTCCGATTCAAGGATTGCAATAAAATGGGTAAAAGTAGGACAATGTCGTACTAATTTGAAAATTACTTCAGAAAATAAACCCCTTTTCGATTTGGTTAAACGAGCTGAAAATTGGCTTAAAAACAATACGTATACAACTACTATTTTAAAATGGGAAACCAAAGCTTGGGGTGAAATTCCTGCTGATTTTGGAAGAAAATAAATTTCTTTTAGCTTATTGTGTGAATTCTTCTAAGTGTGTGATAAGTTGTTGAATATTTTCAGGGAGATTGTTATGGTTAAAATCAAAAGAATAATCTTCTGCTTTGAAATTTAATTCAAAAGTTCCTTTTATAGCTTTGTCTACTGCTAAATCCTGAATAGAGATGTTATTTTCTATTTTTTTGAAATCAATTTTAAGGAGTAGTTCATTAATTTCTTTTTTTTGATTTGTGGTGAGTGTTATCTTTTTAATGTGGGTATTGTTATTCAATTCAAGTTCATTATTTTTTAAGTGTATTGCGTAGATAAAGCCTCGTGTTTGTGCGAAATAATTTAATGAAGTAGTATTCATTTTCTCTTGGCTTTGACAAGATTGAAATAAAACAAGTGTAAAAAGAATAAAAGTATTTATAGTTTTCATTAATGCGTTATTTTTAATTTAAAGGTATTAAAAAAGGAGCTTAAAGCTCCCTTTTTTAAATCTTTTTCATAATGAGATATTATTGAACAAAGCTTTCTCTAGATCCTCCAGAAGCAAAAATTGCTCTCATTCTATCATTTTGACCATTACTAAACATATACATACAGTTGTCATCAACATAATCCATGTAGTTCATCGTCATATCGTTTGATTTACAATTAACTGTAGGATATGAAGGGCATCCATAATTTGCGCCATCTGAACTTGGAGTGTCAGCAACAAAATCATCTTGACGACATCTACCATCTCCCCAAATATGACGTAAGTTTAACCAGTGACCAACTTCGTGAGTTGCAGTTCTACCATGTCCATATTGTCCACCAGCTGTATTTTCACCTAAGAAATCTGAACCAATAACAACACCATCAGTATCTAAAGTTCCACCTGGGAATTGTGCGTATCCTAAAATTCCTCCACCAATTTCACAAACCCAAAGGTTTAAATTGTTTGCAGGATCAGTTGCATCCCAACCGCCTTGGCTTGCTTGTTTCATTGCATCGTTTGTTCCCCAAGTTGCTCTAGTTGAGGCTTTTCTGTTGACTGCAGCTAATGTAAATGTAACGTTAGCGTCAGCAACTAAACTGGCAAATTCTGAAGGAATATTGCTTGTTCTTGAGTTGTTGTTGTTAAAATCATCATTTAAAATAGCAATTTGAGAATTGATATGTGCTGTAGTTACTGGGTGGGCAGGATCTTCTAAAATGTTTACAACTACAGGAATAGTAATAGTACCTGTATAAGGAGTAGGTGTAGTTCCTCCGCCTCCGCCACCTGGCTTGGTAGGTTTTCCTTTGAAAGAAATATAAGTACGCGTGTGTTTTTCAATATTAAACATACGGTTTTCTAAACCTGGATTTTCTTTTAATTGCTTGTTTAATACTTTCATACTGTAACATTTGTCGTTTTTTGCATCACTCGAAGATTTTTCTAAATCACTATCAGTGTACACGTAAAAGTCACTCATGTCTATTGCAATTGATTCTTGATCAGGTGCTACTTCATCAGAACTTGGTTGACATGCAACTACAGCTAATGCTAAAATTGCAACAGAGAAAATTAATTTTTTCATTTTAAAATTGGATGTTTTAGATTAATAATTTGATTAAATCTTTATGTAAAGACGGTCGAATATATTAAAAAAATGTTAAAAAGCAATATATTAAAAAAATAAATTATTAAAAAAATACGTTTTTCATAATAAAATTAGCGATTATAACAATATGTTGCATTTTGTTAATTATTTAACAAAGCATCATTTTAGCTTTAACTAAGGCATTGAATAAAAGGTCAACTTCCTCAAAAGTATTATAAAATGAAAAGGATGCGCGGATAGTACCTGTAATATTATAAAAATCCATAATTGGTTGCGCGCAATGGTGGCCTGTTCTCACTGCAATTCCTAATTTATCAATAATAGTTCCAATATCAAAAGGGTGAATTTCATCAATATTGAATGAAATAACAGCAGTTTTATTTTTTGAAGTGCCATAAATTTTTAACCCTTCAATTTGAAGTAATTTTTTAGTGGCATATTGAAGTAATTCATTTTCATAAGAAGCAATGTTATCGAAGCCTAATTTGTTCATATAATCTATAGCAACTCCAAAAGCAATTACACCTGCAATGTTTGGTGTTCCAGCTTCAAATTTATGTGGTAAATCTGCATAGGTAGTTTTTTCAAATGTAACCTGTTTTATCATTTCTCCACCACCTTGGTAAGGCGGTAATTTGTTAAGCCATGCTTCTTTACCGTATAAAATTCCAACTCCGGTTGGTCCACATAATTTATGAGCTGAAGCCACATAAAAATCTACATCTAAGGCTTGTACATCTGGTTTAATGTGCGGGCAGCTTTGAGCGCCATCAATTAAAACCGCTGCACCAATGTTATGTGCTTTATCTATAATTTCTTTAATTGGATTTATAGTTCCTAAGGCGTTTGAAACGTGATTTACAAATACTAGTTTTGTTTTTTTTGAAAGTAACTTGTCATATGCACTCATCACTAATTCACCTTCCAAATTCATTGGAATTACTTTTAAAATAGCGCCAGTTTTTTCACATAACATTTGCCAAGGAACTATATTTGAATGATGTTCTAATGCTGAAACAATAATTTCATCGCCTTCATTTAATAAGGAGGTAAAACCTGTTGCAACTATATTAATACTGTGCGTTGTTCCTGCTGTTAATATTATTTCGTGGCTTTTTTTGGCATTGAAATGTTTTTGAAGCTTCATTCTAGCTTCTTCATAAGCATTGGTTGCTTTTTGACTTAAAGTATGAACTCCTCTATGAATATTGGAGTTAAATGTAGAATAATAATCAACAATGCTATCAATTACAACTTGAGGTTTTTGATTTGTTGCAGCATTGTCTAAATACACCAACGGTTTTCCGTTTACTTTTTGATTTAATATTGGAAAATCAGCTCTTACTTTTTGAATATCTATCATTTTCTTTTTTTAGAATGATTCTAAATACAAAATTACAAAATTGCTATTTGTTTTTCAGAGAATTTATGAAGCTATTTTTTTTATCAAAATTGGGACCTAGCTTTTTTTGTGAAAATAAAAATATAGCTCAACTAGATGTATATAACTTTAATAACTTTTGTCATATTGGAATTTAATTCAAAACTTGCTTTAGAAAATTTAGGCCGATTCGAGAGTCCTATGGATTCATAATTAGAAAAGCCAACGCCTTCTTTTGGTATCGGTAGCATAAATTTCTTGTCGATTTTTCCGTTTTTGTTTTCATCGTGTAAAATATTTACGGCATAACTTCCTTTTGGTAAATTTTTAAAAGTAAAGGTTGCTGTGCTATTTTCATCAACTTGTGAAATTCCTTTCTTAAAATATTTTTCATATTTCTCGTCAGGGATAGATCCTTCTGTGTTATATAACGCAAATAATACTTCTCCATTAGAATTGTGAAACCCTTCAACTTTCACGGTTAATGAATAGGTTTCTTCAGTAACTAATTTATTGAAGGACAACAGTGTAAATGTTATGAATAGTAGTGCTATTTTTTTCATTAACTTGTTTTTTTATAGCTCCAAACAGCTAATCCATTCATAATAATTGCATAGCCTAGTGTTTTTATAAATTGAGGTAAAATGTCGGTAAAGCTGGAGCCTTTCAGCATTACCATTCGCATTACTTCAACAAAATATTTTATGGGATTGAATTCGGTAATATATTGCGCCCAAAGTGGCATACTTTCAATAGGTGTAAAAAGTCCACTCATTAGAATAAATATCACTACAAAAAACCAGGAAATAAACATAGCTTGTTGCTGAGTATCTGTAAAATTGGAGATAAACAATCCCATACCTAAAATCACCAAAATATAAATAGAATTGTACAAATACATCAATGCAATGCTACCAACTATTGGCACGTTAAATAATACTTTTGCTATAATTAACCCAATTGTTAATAATCCCATTCCAATAACCCAAAAAGGAAATAATTTACCAATAATAAACTGGTGTTTTTTAATTGGTGTTACATTAATTTGCTCTAAAGTTCCTATTTCTTTTTCACGAACTATATTCATTCCTGATAAGAATAAGGTAATCATAGTTACCAATAAAACTAAAATACCTGGAACCATAAAAGTTTTATAATTCAGGGTTTCATTAAACCAAAAAGAAGTAATAGTTGCAATATTTTTGGGTTGATTTATAAAATCAAATGGTTGTATTAATTCTGCTTTAGCATTTTTGTTAAAACGTTGTACAATTTGATTTATGTATACGTTTTCAACTCCTGCCGTTGCACCGTCTATAGCATTGATAATAACTGATAAATCTGTTTTTTTATCTTTTAAAAGGGCACGTTCAAAATAAGAAGGAATTTCTAAAATAACATCAACATCACCTTTTAACATTGCTGAATTAGCCATTTTTTCAGAAGGAAAATTAGAAACAACATTAAAATAAGTAGAAGCTTCAAACTTATCAATTAACGCTCTTGAAAAAGAAGTATTATCATTATCAATGTATGAGAACTTTATATTTTTAATTTCAAATGTTGCTGCGTTTGAAAGAATAATTAGCTGAATTAAAGGCAACACAAAAATAATAGGCAGCATTCCTTTATTTCTGAAAATCTGTTTAAATTCTTTTTGAATGATAAATAGAATTGTTCTCATTATTTAGATACTTTATTTGTCTCTCGACTGCGCTCGAGATGACTTTCAATTTTGTCAGGTCGAGCGCAGTCGAGACCTCATTTTATGTTTAAGAGAAAGAACAAAGAATAGAGAAAAAAGATTTTTTAAAAATCAAACATTTCTTATCACTTGTTAATCTTCTAATCTTCTAATCTTTTTTCTTTTCATTTATTCCAATCTAATTTTATATTTTTTAATACTTAAGGCAATAAAAAACAGTGTCATACCTAACAGAATCAAAGTTTCCTTCCAAATAAATAAAAATCCTACACCTTTTAGCATAATTCCTTTTAAAATTATAATAAACCATTTTGCGGGTATGATATGACTGATGATTTGTAGCGCAAATGGCATACTTGCAATTGGAAAAATAAAACCAGATAATAGAATAGTTGGCAGCATTAATCCCATTAAAGAAATCATCATAGCAGTTTGCTGTGTAGCGGATATTGTAGAGATTAAAATACCTAAAGCTAAGGCTGTAATAATAAATAAAACACTTTCAGTACCTAATAAAAGCAAACTTCCTTGAACAGGCATTTTAAAAATGAAAATGCTGAGTAAAACAATAACAATGGCATTAATAATTGATAGAAAAACATAAGGAATTACTTTTCCAACAATT
>TARA_R110001583_G_scaffold59932_4_pt1 | contig 18910 bp, 17 predicted proteins | sample TARA_R110001583 | Tara Oceans TARA_R110001583 (sample SAMEA4398432) | marine metagenome | biome: Polar Biome; feature: [MES] marine water layer (ENVO:01000295) within the mesopelagic zone...; material: water (ENVO:00002006), including particulate matter (ENVO:01000060) such as...... | reverse complement strand
TCAGATGAATGTCAGGATTTAGAACCCGAAATATTAACCGCTTTAACCAAAACAGGCGAAGCTGGCATTAAATATTTATGCGCCTGTTTAACTACCCACCCTTTGAGAACAGTGCGCCGCATTGTGAGTGCCTTATCTCAAAGCGAACCTCAATATCACCTCAGCTGTATAAACGATTTATTAGCACTACTTGAATACAAGGACCCTCATATACGTTTGGCGGTTTGCCAAACGTTAGGTCATTTTTCTTTGCCTGAAGCAAGCGCAATGCTAATTAATCATTTTGTTGATTCAGATACCGACGTAGCTGAGGCCGCTATTCGAGCCGTTATCAATATTGCACAAAACCAACCTGCATTATTAACCTCTATTTCATCGCACTTATTATTAACCTTTGCCAAAGAAGCAAGCACAAACTCTCGTAAAGCATTATTGAAAATAGCAGGTGAAGTATTTAAATTTGGTAATGAAATGAATGAAGCTGATCATAAATTTTTAGCTGAATTATTCTCTAATAATGATGATGAACTTTCATTATTAGCAGCTCAATTGCTTTGCAAAGATCCAAACCAGACCTGTCAAGCCGCATTAATTGAACAGTTAAATAATACCGAACTATCAAGTCATACCCGAAGAGACATCATTCACTGCTATCTTCCACAACTTGAAAACAGTCAAACAGCCTTAATCCCATTACTGGCATTACTTGACGAAAACGATAATATTGTTCGTACTGCGGCCTTAGATATTATCGCAAAGACAGCACTAAAACTTTTTATTGGCGATATTAATCCAGCTGAACATGCGATATATTCTTTCGTATTAAACCAAGATGTCACGGTTGAAAATTCTGAAACAGCCGATAATAAGACAAAGAATATCACATTAATTAACAAAGTAACCGCTGAACAAGTGATCCCCGTAGCCATTATCGATGACGATAACTTACCTGCAAGTGAGCCGAAAAGTACCCTAGACAGCTTGTTGAATAACGTAAAACAAAATGTTGCGGATGAACCTATCCAAGAAGATGTTCTTAATGAAAATACTGAGCAAACACCTGAAGTTATATCTACCTTATCATCGATCAGGACTGTTGCCATAAATGAACCGATTGATCCCGCGGTTAAAGAAAAAGACCAAGACCAACGTTTGCATCAATTACTCAATGAGCAACCTGAAACAATGGAAGAATTTAATGGTATTGTTAGACAGAATTTAAAAAATGGTGATCAGTTTGGTTATTCCAAGAAAAAAATAGCCCGTATTGCTATTATTGAAAATAGAATATTGGCGGCACAATCACTTGCGCATTATCCAGTAAAATCAACCGTACAACTTATTTTAGAAAGTTTACGCAACCCAGATATTGATATGACCGTTGCTTTATTAACAGCACTTGAGCGCATCGTAGCAAGTAATATCAGAATTAGTGGTTTAAGCAATATTGTTGGAATTTGTTCCACTTTTGTCTTTGGTGGTAACGATGAAATCAAACGCTTGGCGGCTAAAATACTAGGGCAATTAAAACACCGTCAGGCTATTCCAGCCCTACATGACGCGATAAATTGTTCAGATCAAAATGTTCGCATACAAGCAATACACTCACTGAGTGAATTACTCTCTAAAAACGCTAAACGCATCTCAACCGAGGAGCATGTAGTACGTGATGAAAATCATGATGAAAGTCGAGATGAAAAAACCATTCGTTTGGTCACTGAACGCCTAGCAGATGACGAGTATGGTGTTCGCCATGCATCAGTGTTATTTATGCAAAAACACCAGATCTTGGAGATAGAAATGTTAGTTGATCTTGGCTGTAGTGATGGAGGAGCATTAACCAACGTAGTTGGTAAGGCGCTTAAAATCATTGATAAAAACGAAGCGACTAAAGTGATATTAAGACGCTTAGAGCAGAGTAAAGAGTTTAGTCAACGCCAACACCTATTTCATCAGTTAGAGTGCCTTTATGAGACCGACAGCACATATACCGTACAATAATTGCCATCATGGAAGGTAATTGTTAAGGTCTTTTATGCACATTGCCACTGTTCTGGTTACCATTTCTTTTGTCAGGTAAAAATTTTGGACCTTAAACAATTCTTTCACTCGTTATTTAAAATATTATTGCCGGCATTATCTTTTATTTTCATCATTTTATATGTCGATTATAGAAGCAATGTCGAGGGTAAATGGCAAGCACTCATTAAACAGCAGGTCAGTGCAGTTGAAGCGGGTCGCTATGCTATTGCAGAAGATATTAAGCAAATAGTTAGCGATATACAAATATTGTCATCAAGTTTTCAAGTGTTTAAATTTATTGATTTGGAAGCGAAAGAATCACTGAAAAATCAGCTGTTATTTTTTAGTCAAAACAAATCACGTTATGCACAAATTCGTTACATAAATAATAGTGGCATGGAGGTCATTCGAATAGACAGAGATGCAAGTAATACTGCGACTCTAATAAATGATCAATATTTACAGAATAAATCAAGCCGTTACTATTTTACTCAAGCAAGTGCCCTAGCCAAAAATAGCGTTTATATATCATCAATTGATTGGAATATAGAAAACGGCAAAATTGAATTACCTTTTAAACCGACTATTCGCTTTGCGATGCCAGTATTTGATAAATTTTCTCGCCGCCAAGGTGTGGTTATAATTAACTATTCAGCTAGTCAGCTTATTTCACGATTTATTGATGCATCGTCACTTCGCCAACAGCAACTATTCTTGGTTAATAACAGTGGTCAGTTACTGTATTTAAAAGAAGAAAATGTCGATGAAAAATGGATTTTAGGCGAAGTTCAACGAATGAAAGACTTTTATCCAAATTTGTGGTCAAAAATCAAAAAAAGCTTACAGGGGCAAATAAAAGTAGATAATGGCTATTATACTTTCACTTCAATGAAACCTATGTCGCTGGTAGACACAAAAGCGAGGAAAAATTGGATATTGATTTCACAATTGTTACCGGTGGAGCTGTCAGAAATAAAAAAGGCTTTTATTCAAAATAGAATACCTATTTATTTTTTATTCATAGGTGCCTGTCTTATATTGGTGACAATTTTCACCCATATTAAAATTCGTCAACAAGAAATACTCAAAAGTAGCCAATATGAACATCGTTTTCGGCAAATTCTTGACGGATTAAATTTAGCTTCTGTCATTATTGATCCAAAGGGAAGATTGATATATGCCAACCAATATTTTTTAACGCAAACAGGTTATACCGCTAAAAACATTATTGATCAATCTTGGTTGCTCTCTATAATGGCAGAAGGGAGGGAGTTAGAAAAAAAACAGGTGGCAGCGTTAATAGAAAACCCTACTGAAGTAAAGCATATAGAATTTCAAATTCTTAATAATAAAGGGAATAGTAGAGCTTATCGTTGGTCATCTAGTTTTTTTACCGATGCTATAGAGCATAAAAAGCATTTAACCTTGATAGGTAGTGATATTACCAAGCAAAAAGAGCTAGAACTTGAACGCAATAAGTTATTTCAAGCGGTGGAACAAGCGCCAGTTACAGTAATGATAACCGATATTAAGGGAGTGATAACCTATGTTAATCCTAACTTTACTAAAACGACAGGTTATAAAAACGCTGAAGCGGTAGGGGAAACACCCGCATTTTTACAATCGAGAACCATTTACCAAACTAATACGACAACATTGTGGAAAACGATTACTGATGGAGGAACTTGGCATGGAGAGTTTTGTAATCGAAAAAAAAATGGCCAGGAATATTGGGAGATAGCGTCTATATCTCCTGTTAAGAATGATGTTGGTGATACAATCGCCTATGTTGCCGTTAAACGAGATATCAGCAAAGAAAGGTTGTTATCGATAAAACTTATAGATGAAAATAAAAATAAAATTAAGCATGAACATGATGCCGCAGTCGGTCGTATGGCTTATATGATTGCCCATGACTTAAGGAACCCGTTGTCGTCTGTCAAAATGACAATGCAGATGATGCCACATCAGATAGTGGATATAAGTGAAGAAGTAACGGAATTAACTGAAATATCGCTAGAGCAAATTTCCTATATGGAAAACATCCTTACCAGCTTATTGGCTTATGCAAGACCCGAAAAAAACAAATATGAATGGTTAGAATTAACTCAGATTATTGACTTAATCATTGAAAATGAAAAAAAATTGAAAGCCTTTCAAAAAGTTAACTTTAGTTACAAAAGTGAAAATAACATACCTTTAATGCATGCCGATAAAACTAAAATGCAGCAGGTTTTTCAAAACTTGATTATTAACGCAATTCAGGCATCAATGGGGGAAAAAAAGAGGACTCCAAAGGTATACATCTCAGTTAATAAAGTGATGATGCAGTCAGGAGAAAAAATATTAATCAGCATTATCAATAACGGTGACTGTGTTGATCCTTCTAACATTGAAAAGTTATTTGAACCTTTTTACACTACTAAAGCAAAAGGAACGGGCCTAGGATTGGCCATTGTAAAAGATATTATCAATTATTACCATGGGGATATTACTTTGAAGCCCATAGATAGCGGAGGCACTTGTTGTACTGTAATATTGCCATTAACCAGACAATATAATATAGAAGAAATTCATGTTGAAGAAACTATTAATCATTGATGATGAAGTCGCCATATGCCGAACTTTACAGATACATTTTAGAGGTAATGATTTTGAGGTAAGCATCGCTCATGATGCAGAATCTGCTGAAGTACTAGCCGATAAGATAAAGCCACATGTTATTGTGCTTGATATACGCATGCCCGGTAAGAGTGGACTCGATATATTACCTAGCTTAAAAGCGACTCTGCCAGATAGTCATATCATTATGATTACAGCGTTTCATGATATGGAAAGTACCATAGAAGCAATGCAACAGGGCGCCGATGAGTATATTCAAAAGCCGATAGACTTAAATGAATTAGATGCTGCTGTTAATAAAGCAATGAAAGCATGCGATCTACAGCGTAAAGATGTCATCAACATACAAAATATTGAACTTAAGGATGGCAGTAAGAAAATGGTTGGCGGTTCTCAAGCTATGCTTGAGGTCTTTAAAATTATAGGCCGAGTTGCCCGAACCCCCGCTACCATATTAATTACCGGTGAAAGTGGTACAGGAAAAGAAATGGCCGCTAGAGCTATTCATGCCTCAAGCCTTAATTCTGATGGCGCATTTGTCGCTATTAATTGTGCTGCTATGATAGAAAGTTTAATCGAATCAGAAATGTTTGGTCATATTAAAGGGGCGTTTACGGGGGCGACGAGTAATCAGCCAGGAAAATTTGAAATTGCCAACAATGGCACAATTTTTTTAGATGAAATTGGAGAGCTATCTCAGTCTCTACAAGCTAAATTATTACGAGTCTTACAAGAAAAAGAATATTGCCCAATTGGTAGTAAAGAAACAAAATTAACAACAGCTCGAGTACTTTCTGCCACTAATCGAAATTTATTGAAAGAAGTAAAAGAAGGACGTTTTCGTGAAGATTTATATTATCGGCTGCAAGTGATCAATTTAAATATGCCTCCTTTACGTGAGCGAGTAGAGGAGTTACCCCAATTGGTGAATGTATTACTGGCACAAATCAATCATGAATTGAATCGTAAAGTAAAACAAATAACAAAAGAGGTAATGCACGCTTTTCATGCTTATTCATGGCCAGGAAATATCCGAGAATTAGAAAATTTACTGACTAAAGCAGTCGCTATTTCACCTGACTCTGTTTTAACAATAGACTTATTTCCACAGTTAAATAATGACAATACTTTTGAAAAGCAGGCCCCCCCTGTTACGACGAGTAATTTACCCAATAGTACGTTAGTCGATGGAAGAACTAATAACCTAAACGAAGAACAATCGCTACAAGATATAGAAAAATTGCATGTCATTAAAATTTTAACTCAAACAAATTGGCATCGCGGTAAAGCTTGTGATTTATTAGGGGTATCAAGACCAAGGTTACAACGTTTGATTATACAATACTCCCTGCAAGAATTTTGATAAAAGGGGATAGTACTACTCACTACCCCTTCCGTTAATCTATTTGGTTTTTGATAGTAAAAAATTGAAATAGGTTGCAAGATTTTTAATATCATCTGCGCTTAAGCCAGCAACCATTCCATACATTAGTGCGGCTTGGCCTCCTTTACGTTCTGCCGATTTATAACGGTGTAATGCGGATTCCAAATACGCTGCATTTTTTACTGCTAGGTTTGGATATTGTGGGTTGCTGGCAATACCATTTTGGTCATGACAATCAGAACACATTGCTGTTTTTTTTGCCTGTTTTTATATCTCCCTCTGCACGACTAAAAAATACGCAAGTGAGTAGTGAAACGGCTAATAAGTAGCGGTTAAATAACATTTGATTTGATCAACTAATACATCAAAGTATACCTCTGCCCTTTAGTAACTTATGAGCTTAGCGACGCAAGCCATTGCTGTTTTATGTGTTCTGCCACACGAAAAGCATTGGCGTATATAGTAAAGGTATAAGGCACACTGCCGCCTGTTGGCATAAATGAACCATCAGTAACATACAAATTATCAACTTCATGCGCTTGGCAGTTTTTATCTAATACCGATGTTTTTGGATCATCACCAAAACGACAACCTCCGGCCATTAAGTTAGTTGCTGGGTAACCACTCACTGAAGAAGAAATATTTTTAGCCCCTAAAGCAACCAATAACTTTTCAGCTTTTACTGATAAGTATTCACCTACTTCTAAATCATGGTCATGATAACCAATACGTACTTTCGCTACCGGATCACCCCATTTATCTGTCACTTCATCATCCAAGGCAACAAAACAGTTATCTGTGGGTAACCAGTCGTTGAATACTTCAAAGCGTAGGGTTTTATAGGAAGTGAATTCTTTCTTCATACTTTGTTTTAATTCTTCGCCCCACAGTAATTTGTCTTCACCTTCATTATTTATACCCCACTGGGTTCCTCTGGCTCTTGCGATAGGGTTTTGATGGAATAAGAAATCAATAGTACCGCCTTTTGCTTGACCTTTAGTATTTGCCCCCACAAACGCTTTATCATCAATTTTATACCAATCTTGCAATGCTCTGTTCACAAACGGGCCGACAACTTTTAAGTCTTTTACCTGCTGTTCACTAAGTTGATCATAAATAAAATCGCCACTGCCTGTACCACCACCACTAAACAGTAAATTTTTACCTACCTGAGCACTATTATTAGCTAAGCCATTGGGGAACTTTTCTCCTGTTGAAGCTAACAACAAGCGAGACGTCTCTACCGCCTGGCAAGCAACCACATAAGTTTTGGCTCGAACGATTTGCTGTCGACCTTGGGCGTCATAATAATGAACACCGGTAATTTCGCCAGCAGCATCTGTTGCTATTCTATATACTTTAGCGTTTGGCTTAATAGTACAATTACCCGACGCAACCGCATGATTGAGCAGGGCCGCTCTACCACTGCCCTTAGCTCCTGAAGAACAACCATAACTACTACAGTAGCCTGAGTACTCACAACTGCGTCGACCCATTGCGGGTTCTGACAACACCGCGCGAGGTACTGGCACCGCATGATAACCAATTTTATCCGCCGCTTTATCTATCCATGACGATATCGGTACTTCAGCAATGGGCGGGTATGGAAAATCAGTGGACCGTGGTTCTTGATGAGGGTGATCAACTACACGACCTGACACCCCTACTTCACGTTCAACCATGGCGTAATACGGTTCAAGTTCATCATAACTAATCGGCCAATCAGCAATGTTAGCGCCTTTAATTGCGCCAAATTCAGATTTCAAACGAAAATCTATCGGCTTTAACCGATGAAAATAGCCACTCATAAAATTTGATGAGCCGCCGACTACCGTGCCATTCCACCAAGTCCAACCCGAATCACTGGTTTTTTCGCCTTGCCAGAAAGCATTACCTTCTCCATCTTCGTATTCTTCTTCAATAACATGCTGCTCATCGCTGAGTTTAGGGTTATAAGCATCATGAACGCTGATGGCTAATTCATCTTTAAAAAATTCTTTTTCTGTCAGCCACGGGCCTTTCTCTAATACTAAAACTTTCGCACCGGCTTTTGCCATAGTATAGGCCACAGGTGAAGCGCCAGCGCCACTACCCACAATGCAAATATCATAAGTTATGTTTTTCATGCTTTGCCTGTTTTCTTAATTAACGACATGTTAGCTAGATGATCACTCTTTTTTACAGTTTCTATTTCACGAATAGCAATTTTATTTTTTGCCTTGCCACGTGGCGGTAACTCAAAGTATCGTTGCCCCACTTTCGGTAATGGAAAGCCCCCTTGATGCTCAAGCCATTGCCAACCAACACCGTCAGGATTACCCCCGTAAGCAGGTGGCGTTAGCACCGCTTCAAAAATGTAATTCAATAAGGTGTTTAACCAATTTTCACCTGCACTTGAACGACTAATACCACGAAGTAGCAATTCCTTTTCATCAAAAGATAACTGTACAAACGCCTTACCATACTGACTGTTAGCAAAATCATTTAACCAACCAACGCCTTTAATAATAAACTCTTTTTCTTGTGATGAAGTGGGCTGTACTGTCATAACTTGATACAAATAAGCCAACGCATTAATATCGGCTGCACTAGGCCCCGTTGCTGATTTTGGTAATAAATGTGCGAGTGTGGCATCCAGTGTTAACCAAGGGTCCGTTTTCATTAGTGTTACTAAGGAAGTTTGTGTCTTTGAATCAAGTGAAAAAACAGGTAACGCCATCATTCCCGTTGCACCTGCAGCTGACTTTAATAGGTTTCGTCGACTCACTTGCTGTGCAAGCCCTTTTTTAGCCAGCTTTTTTTCTTTAAACCAAAGAGGTATTTTATAACCTTTATCAAAAAATGATTTCAACGATAACTCCCTATAGGTTTTGTTCTTTTTGTTGCCACTCTTGGAGAAAACTCAACCAGTGTGCTGTAGAATAACCGTAACTATCTTGCAGTTCAGCGGTATCTTTTGACAATAACATTTTACCACTTGCAGTAGAAACATACATATGTGGATAGCCTAAAACAGGCGGCAATGACTTCATAAAATCATCATTTTCATTAGTATCACTCACATTGATTTTCAGTAATACATACTTGCTATGCAGTGCTTTATAAACGTCAGGATTTTTTAGTAAGAAAGCATCCATTTTATGACACCAAGAACACCAGTTGCCCCCAATTTCAATCAACACATTACGATTTGTTGTTTTAGCCAATGCCAGAGCCGCATTAGCATCATTAAATGGATCCCGCTGGTCATCATAGACTTTGCTATACTCTGGAAGTTCAATTTCTAACAACAAGTGAGATTGTGAGTTGTCATTAACTGAAATTGCATAAGCTGCGCCAACATAAAATAAGCTCACATTTACCATTAATGCGAACACGACTAATAAAACAAATTTCATTCTTTTCTCACTATTGAAAATATCGCATTAAAATACGATATACGGTTATATTCATGTGATCTCAATATGTAGGATTCTGCTAGCATCTTTGAGTATCATAGGTATAGATGACCTTTATTATCTTAACTATATTTCAAAAAAAGTGTTGAGGCATTATAATACCGGCAATTATTTTATTTAAGTTTATTAAAAGGGTCACATTATGCGTCCAAGCGGCAGAACATTAGGGCAAATTCGTCCAGTAACCATTACTCGTCAATTTACAGCTCACGCTGAAGGCTCAGTACTTATTGAGTTTGGCGACACCAAAGTTATATGTACTGCTTCAGTTGAACAAGGTGTTCCACGTTTTTTGAAAGGCCAAGGAAAAGGTTGGATTACCGCTGAATATGGCATGTTGCCACGCTCGACTCATAAACGTATGCGCAGAGAAGCGGCAATGGGCAAACAAAGCGGTCGTACTTTAGAAATTTCACGTTTAATTGCCCGTGCTTTACGTGCCGCAGTTGACTTAAAAGCGCTAGGTGAAAATACTATTTCAGTAGATTGTGATGTAATTCAAGCCGATGGCGGTACACGTACCGCGTCAATCACCGGTGCTTGTGTTGCTTTAGTTGATGCGCTGAACTATATGCGTGCTAAAGATATCATTAAAACTAACCCACTTAAGCACATGATTGCCGCCATTTCTGTTGGTATATACAAAGGCGAACCGGTAGCTGACTTGGATTACGCAGAAGATTCAAATGCAGACACTGATATGAATGTTGTAATGACTGACACGGGTAAGCTTATTGAAGTGCAAGGCACTGCTGAAGAAGAACCTTTTAGCTTTGACGAAATGCAAGCCATGATGCTGCTATCTAAAGATGCTATCAATGAATTATTCGACCATCAAAAAGCCGCATTAAGCTAAGAAATATAAAGTTAATTGGAGAAAAAAATGAAAGATTATCAACGTGACTTTATTGAGTTTGCTTTGTCTAAACAAGTACTGCGCTTTGGCCAATTTACGTTAAAATCAGGCCGTACTAGTCCCTATTTTTTTAATGCCGGTTTATTTAAAACCGGTGGTGATTTAGCACGTTTAGGACGATTTTATGCTGCTGCTCTGGTTGATGCTGACATCAGCTTTGATTTAGTGTTTGGTCCTGCTTATAAAGGTATTCCTATTGCAACTACTACTGCAGTTGCATTATTTGATCATCACAACCTTGATGTGCCTTATTGCTTTAATCGCAAAGAAGCAAAGACCCATGGTGAAGGCGGCAGTTTAGTTGGCGCAGAGCTTCGTGGCAAAGTTATGTTAGTTGATGATGTGATCACCGCTGGCACAGCAATTCGTGAATCAATGGAAATCATCAAATCTCATAATGCGGAACTTTCAGGGGTATTAATCGCCTTAGATCGTCAGGAAAGAGGCCAAGGTGAATTATCAGCAATTCAAGAAGTTGAGCGCGATTTTGGTACTAAGGTAATTTCGATTGTTACTCTCGCTGACGTAGTCACTTTTCTTGAAGAACAATTGACTGGTGATGAGGCTGTAGATGCTGAATTAGCAGTTAGTTTAGCGAGTATTAAACAATACCGTGAAGACTACGGAATTTAAATTGTTTGACCCTTCGACACTTCGACCCTTCGACAGGCTCAGGGCAGACGGAGCTCAGGGCAAGCCGAGCTCGGGGCAGGCGGTAAACACTCCGTTCATCCTGAGCGCGTAGCAGTCGAAGGAAGGGCGAGCGGATATCTGAGGAAGCGGCCTGAACACTAGGCGGTTAATTCAAACTGATAACTAGCAGGTTTTTCATAAGCCCGCGTTATATTAGAATAAAAAGTCTCAACTCTTACAGCGCGCTGCAACACATCATTTGATTGCGTGGGTGCAATACGCTCTTGCGCGGTCAGTGTTTTATTAATAAAAGCATCAAAACTAAGCTCATCATCTGATTCACTTTCATCTCGTTGACCTGGATCAATCGCTAATGAGTTTTCATTGTCATTAGCGCTTTTTACTGTGGGGCTATCTTGTATTTGTAATTCAGACTGAGCTTGAAGAATAATTTGTATCGCGTTCGCAGCAACCTGAATATCTTGTGCTGAAGGATCGGCTGGCGCTAATGCAGCAGCATGCACTTTTTGCATTTTCGTAATCGTTGCACTAGGATTACCTGCTACGGTAGATAAATCTACTGACACTTCACCTTCCACTGCATAACGTTGCCCATCGGGACCTGTTTCAAAAGAATAATTGGGCGCGCCGGTAAAAGAGCCCCCTACTGCTGCATGAGCTAATTCATGAGAACGAACTTCTTTATCTCGACGCTGTAGCTCATTAATTACACGCTCTTGTTGAACGTCTTGCTTTTGAGGCTCACTTTCTGAGGAGTCATTCGTTTTATCCTCGTTTGGTGTTTCATTGGTTGCAGACTGTTGAGAGGAGTCTTTGTTCTCGTTTTGTTGGCCGCCTTGCTGATCGCCTTTTTGCTCGGAGATGGTGTTATTAGCTAATTCTGCTTTTTCTTTAAGACTAGCAAAATCAATAGTCTCGCTATTTTGGGCGGGAGTTCTACCTCTTTCTCGATCAGAAGACACACCTTTTTCAGCTGCCGAATGATTAAGTGCTGCAGGCTGAGTAATTATTTCTCGTTGGTTATTTTCCCGACGCAAGCTTTCAGTATGCGGATTAAGCACAGTTGGAATAGATAAATTAGGCGCTTGCGGAATAATATTCATAATAAATTACATCATAGCCAAAAAACCTAAGCGGTTACATCAAGTAAGGTACCAAGCACATCATCCGCGGTTTTTATTATCTGTACTGATGATTTAGCTTGAAACTCAGCGACTTTTAAATCAACAATTGATTTATTGAGGTCTGGTATTTCCTGCTCTTTATTCGTTGCTGTTTGACTAATTTCTGTTTCGTTAATTATGCTTTGATCACGTCTGGCACTGGTTTCAGCTGCTATATTGGCTGCCGCTTTACCCGCCTCGTCTGTTGCTTTTTGTAAGCTTTGTATACCTGAATTAAATGCTGATTGTATTTCCATCAAAGCCACCTTATTTCGCCCATCTTGCACTGGTTAATTATCGACCAAAACAGCGAAAAAGTAAAGTATAAGATCGTATTATAAACTGCGACGAGTGTTTAAAATATCAACGGATAAACTGAGTTAATAACCACTCTGTTAGTACTTGAGTAAAATCATCAAGATGCGAAATGAAGGGCGCATGAGATGCTCGTTCAAATATATGTTGCTCACTATTATTTTCGGCGAGTATCGCTACCTGCCTAATTACTGATTTGGGTACTAGACTATCGGCACTGCCATATAAGCGTAAAAAAGGCTGATTTATTTCTATTAACTTTAAGCGAAAATCACTTGTTTCTAGCAGCTTTAGTGACTCATCTAACGTGCTTTTATTGGCCATGTCATATTGAAAAACTAATTCACTAATTTGCTTAATATCTTGGCGAACATGCGGGCTACCCATAGCTTGTAATTTTAAGAAACCACTAATGGTTTTTTCAGCATCTATTTGTAACTGCTGGTGAAAAACGTCAAGAACGTGTGGCTTTATCCCTGGCCATAAGAGCTTATTAACTACGTTGTCTTCAACGACTTCTGATCTTTGTTCAATAAATCGTGGTGAGCTTGCTACCGTAATTAACCCCAAAACCTTTTCAGGATAAGTTAATGCCATTTCAGTAGCGACTAACCCCCCTAAAGACCAACCTAGATAAATTGCCGGTTGCTCTATCGTATTAGCAATATGCTGACAAATATTAGGCAAAGAATAAGGACTTACTTTGCTATTAACATTCGCGCCAAAGCCAGGTAGGTCGATAGTTATCACATGAAAAAAATCGGTGAATTCAGTGGCTAAATTCTCAATCAGTGGTTGCCATACGCCAGAATTCAAACCCCATCCATGAAGTAGAACAATAGGGATGGATTGCTTTGTTGGTTTAAGGTAAGTGGAAAATTGCAGCGTTTCTGCCATGCTTATATCTTAAGAAATCAGTCAATGAAGACTATATTACAAAATGGATGATAACAATGGAATGGCTAGCGTTAAGCAAACTGAAAAACAATTACCAATCACAAATTCAAGATTATTATTACCGCCTAAGGCTAACCCTTTCTCAATGTGATTTATGTGGTAATCCCACTCAACAACAAACACTGATTTGTTCAGCTTGTTTAGCTGATTTACCGCTGTTCAAACAAAAAATTATTCAAGGAGACTTGCTTAATTGGCCCGCAGTCAACAGAGGTTTACCACGTATTGATTTCGACCACTTATTTTGTCTATCACCCTACTTAACGCCATTTAATAATTGGTTAACGCAATTCAAATACCAAGGACGTTTTGAATTAGCCTCATTATTCGCTGCTTTACTTGCAAAAAAGTGGCAGGAAATACAGCTAACATCCTCTGTAGATTTGATCTTAAGTGTGCCACTGCACATCAGTAAATGGCAGCAGCGTGGCTATAATCAAGCGCATTTAATTGCCAAGCCATTTGCACAACTACTAGGCCTACCTTATCAAGGTTCAGCCTTAATTCGCACTAAAAAAAATATCAGTCAGGTAGGTAAAACAGGTGTCCAAAGACGTAATAACCTAGCCAATGCTTTTACCTTACGCTGCCCATTAGCCAAAGCAATTAAACATGTCATGCTGGTTGATGACGTATTAACCACAGGTAGCACCGCCAGTGAAATTAGCAAACTATTAAAATGTAACGGTGTTGAAGAAGTTACTGTGGCTACCCTTTGTTTAACCTTACCAAAACACTGAGACTATTTAACTTGGGTACTAAATACCTTAGCAAAAAATAAACTATTCGCGAGTAATTTACTACTGCCTAACCAATAGCCACGAAATGCTAATACATCAGAACTAGCAATCACCCTGCCCTCGCCATAATCATGAGCTACAATAGCGGCATTATGAGCCAAACGGTTGACTAAATTTTTATCTGTGTAACCGCTAAGTAATGGTGTTGCGGTGTACTTTGCTACAGTGATAAAAGGTTGTTGTCCGGTTGTCATAATCAAGGTGCTATTGCGAAATAAAGGCAACGTTGAATCGTTATAACCAAAGGCCAATGGGTGTGACATATCAAGTTTAGTCGCAAAAATAGCACCTGCAATGCGCTTTCTCGCGCTCAGTTTTACTTTGTCTTTATAATCTAATTTTTCACTATCAAATAATTGTGCAATTTGTTTTTTAGTCGCAAAGTCGACTGAAAGAATTTTTTGTTCAGCTAACCATTTAGCACCACGCTTTTGACCAATAACTACACCACCCTGGGTTATCCAAGCTTTCAGTTTATTCACATTTTCAGCTGATATTGTCGTGTAATCGCCATCCACTAAAACTAGGTGACTATAATGAGAGAGGTCAACATTATTTAAGCGAGCATGCTTAATGATGCTTAAGGGTATCTGCAATATTTTATCAAGGTAAAATCGAATTTCTCCCGCTTCATATTGAGATATACCTTCACCACCTAACAACAATACTTTCGGCAATTTTAAGCGCTTGAATGAATGACTACCAAAATCAATACCTTGACTAGTTAATCCACTCTTTATCGCGAATAGTTCAATATTAGCCGTCATCGCTAATTCAGCCAATTCAGCTCGCCAATTTGGCTCAGACTGATTTGCCGCGGGAATTATTATAGTGCCACTAGCAAATAGGCGTTTTTTATTTTGTATCTTACTGGTAAAACTACCGGTTGCCACTTTGGCTTTAATTTTTTTATTGAGTAATTGGTTTAATAATTTTGGTGCCAGATAATGATGCCATTCAAAAGCATAGGCATAATCTGTAGTTTTGGTGTCAGTTTTACTCACTTGAGAAATGTCCTCACTAGACCAAGGTTTATTGGCTAATTCCAGCCCCCAAGTGCTATCAAGTTTTTGAAAATCAATATTCATTGCCAATGGCATGGTCCAGCCTGAAACATCATAAAAAGTATTATCCTCAAAATTAGTTTCTTGATTAAATAACGCTTGAATTAATCGATATTGATTTTGTGCTAACGGCACATAATAGCTATTTTCAGCTGTATATTTTTTTCCTTCAGAACTAAAGTCTTCATCAAGTGAGTAAGCCTTAATTTGATGTTGTGTTAAATTATTTAATAGGGCCTCTAGCCGGTAATTATCTTTAGATTCATTAATTAGGTAACCATCAAATTTTTCTTTTTTAGCTTGCTTTAGCGCTTCTACATAAAAGTTTTTACGATACTTTTTGAGTTCTTCGCGATTATTCCAAGCTCCTTCAATAGTTGATAGTGACGTTAATACATGATTTTGAATACCAAACTCAAAGGTTAGTAGACCATTGATAGTATTTTGTTGCATACCGCGCGAGCTTGCTTGTTCAAATAAAATACCAATACTGCCGTTAATATCAGGGTAAGTTGAGCCTTTGCCATAGAAAAAATCATCGTACTGTTCTTCGCTGAAATATAAGCGTTGTGCTTTATCTAACGCTTTAGCATGATATTTTGCTAATACCTTAGTGAGCGTAATATTCTGCTTAGGTGTTAGCGGATGAGTTCTACTTAGAATACCCGGCTGAAAAAAATAACTGCTATTAGCACCCATTTCATGATAATCACCAACAACATTGGGTTGGTATTGATGAAAGTATTTCAATCTATGTTGGCTTTCTTGTTGCGTCAACAATAACCAGTCACGATTTAAATCGAACCAAAAATGATTCGTTCTCCCGCTGATCCAGCTTTGATGGTGCTCAATATGTTCTGGATCACTATTACTAGCTGAGCCACGGTAGGTAGTCACCCAGTTAACAAATCTGTCCATACCATCAGGGTTGACACTTGGCTCTAACACAATGATGGTATTCTCTAGCATAGTCTCAATTGTATTCTCGGTACTTGCCGCCAAATAATAGGCAACCACCATTGCCGCATTTGCACCACTAATTTCATCGCCATGCACGCTATAACCCAGCCATAAAACTAGCGGTTCTTGTTCTAACTGGTTTTTGTTATTTGATGAGGTTTTTTTCTGATGTACATTTCGCTCAACGAGAATGTTATCTAAATTTGCTAGGTTTGTCTCACTAGAAATGGTGACTAAAAACTGCTCTCGCAATTGAGGAGTTTGCCCAATAGTTGTTATTTTTATTCGTTTTGAACTCTGAGCTAGTGTGCTAAAATATTGCCTTAATTGATCGTGCCTTACATGACGTTGACCAATTTCGAACCCCAGAGTTTGCTTGGGTAACGGAATTAGCGAATCAAAACTGGCCTGTGTCGGTAGGTAATCTTGTACCGATGCAGCATGTGAAAATGATGTAAATAAAAATAAGAGAATGAACAGGCGAGAAAGCAACATTAAATTTTCCTTTATATTAATATTTATTAAAATAGCATAAAAATCATTGGCACATCACAAGATTGCGGAGTAAAATACATATACTTGAGTAAAACACTCAAGTATTCCTGTTTCAGAACAAAGAGAGTCCCGTATTATGATCACTATTTCACCTACCGCCCAAGAACATTTTGCTAAGCTGCTATCCCAACAAGCAGAAGGTACACATATTCGTGTATTTGTTGTAAACCCAGGTACCGCTAAAGCTGAATGTGGCGTTTCATATTGTCCTGCTGATGCAGTAGAGCCTGATGATATTACATTACCTTTTGAAGGTTTTTCCGCCATGGTTGATGCTGATAGCAAAAGTTTCTTAGAAGAAGCCGAAATCGATTTTGTTACCGATCAAATGGGCTCACAACTTACCTTAAAAGCACCAAACGCTAAGTTACGCAAAGTTGCTGACGACGCATCACTTTTTGAGCGTGTACATTACTTTCTTCAAGCTGAAGTTAACCCACAACTTGCTGGACATGGCGGAGAATGTACCTTAGTTGAAATAACTGATGACGGTTATGCAGTATTACAATTTGGTGGTGGCTGTAATGGCTGTAGTCAAATTGATGTTACAGTTAAAAATGGTATTGAAACCCAACTAATTGAATTAATGGGTAATGAAATCAAAGGTGTGAAAGATGCAACCGAGCATGAACGCGGTGAGCATTCATATTACTAAGCCTTCCTTGCACAAGCTCAAGACATACGAAATAATTATTCCGTTCATCTTGAGTCAGGGAACAATTAGTCGTATTTCGATAAGTTCATAAAAGATATCATAGATGAATAATTTACTCGCTAAATTAGGTCAAGATCCAAAACGTAGTTTATCTGTTTTTTTAACTGGGCTTGGTCTTTTTGTTGTTGGTTTAATGTTTATCGCCCTGGGTTATTTTTATCACCATATTTGGCAAATGCTTGGCATTTTTATTCTAGCATGTGCCTGTGCCATAGCGGCTTGGGGTTACTTAGGTCTTTTTGCTAATCGTTGGTTTAATATTTTAAATCGACACAGCCCTAATAATAGAAAATAACACCTTTCATGATTTACTTAATTCAAAAATATTGGCTTCATATCACCTTAATACTACTCGTTAGTATTGTTACGCTGTCTCTTTGGCCTGCAGTCTATTTACCCAGTGTGCCCGGTACAGATAAAAGCCATCATTTTGTAGCCTATGCCGCTTTAATGTTACCTACAGCGTTGCGCCAACCTAAACATTGGTTGATTATTACCCTTGCTTTTCTGGCTTTCAGTGGCGCGATAGAATTAATACAACCCTACGTGAACCGTTATGGCGAATGGTTAGACATGGCGGCAAATGCATTTGGTTTAACCTGTGGCTTTATATTAGCTAAAATAATGCTATTTTTTATTGCTAAAAAAAATACCGCTGCCCAATAAAAAACACACCATAACTTGACCATTATCAATACAACTTTTTATTAACAGACTACACTTGTCTTTAACTTTTAGTGTTCGTAATACCAATAGCAATAAGTTAGTGATCGAATATCAATGAGGATAAATTTTCAAGATCAAGGCGCTTGATTGAGCAATAGCTGGCTATTGGGATTGAAAGCAACGATGTTATTGGAATATTTAGTCCATTTAGAATGATCACATATTTATTGCCATTGGTATAACTATTACTCATCAATTAATGGCCTTATTATGCAAGAAGTACGACATCCACCGAAACGTTTATGGCAAAAAATCACCTCTATCATTGCTAAACTCAGCTTTCTCTGTGCCGCCATTGGTGTTGTACTGACGCTAATTTATGGTGGTGATGTCAGTGAAGCCAATAAAGCGTCCATGGGAGCTACTACATTTATCTGCTTTGCTATAGGCGTGGTATTAGATGTGATGGGCAACACCAGTATTCCTAGCTTAAAACCTGATCAAGACTAGTTTTTATTAAAAAGCAGTCACATCAGCAATATGTTGAATAAGCAAAAGGGTGCTGTCACATAATAGCGATATAAATTAAAGCGAATAATGGCAAAGTGATATTTGATAAGATCATCGCTATTACACTTAGTGATAACTCTTTATGCTGT
>TARA_R110001583_G_scaffold48407_1_pt1 | contig 18940 bp, 7 predicted proteins | sample TARA_R110001583 | Tara Oceans TARA_R110001583 (sample SAMEA4398432) | marine metagenome | biome: Polar Biome; feature: [MES] marine water layer (ENVO:01000295) within the mesopelagic zone...; material: water (ENVO:00002006), including particulate matter (ENVO:01000060) such as...... | reverse complement strand
CATCACCCGATTGGTAAATGTGCATGCGGCCAGCTGGACTCGACGTACTAATTCCAACCTCTCCAGTATTAGTGATGCGCATTGCTTCGGCAATATTGGAATCTGTACCTGGCGCTGAAATACGAAACGATAGAGCTCCGTCATCAGCCTTAGATTGGAAACGTGCTTGGATTACTGCAGTAGTATTTCCATTGTTATTAAATACTATTTGACCAAAATCATTTGCGCTTGGTCTTTTTCCTTCTAACTTTAAAATTGCTGCGTCGTCAGTTTTGTCGTTGTGAATATGTAACTGAGTGTTTCCTTCGTAAGAATTATTTTGGTAAATCTCTAAAGCTGAACCAGGATTTGTTGTTCCAATTCCAACATAATTATCGGCTATTGCGTCACCTGCGCCAACAAACAAGCCGCTTCTGTTAACGCGGAGTTCTCCTGATATACTGGCGTCACCATTTACCTGCAAAGTAGCCTGCGGGGTGATCACCCCAATACCCACGTTTCCACCAGCCAAATTATAAAGCCCGCCTGTTTGTATTGTGTTTGTATCTGTCCAGCTTGCAACATATCCAGCCACTCCAACGCCATCAATCGCAGCTCCTCCGCCAGCAAAACTAGCCGCACCACTTACATGCAAGTCTCCTGAAATATACAACGAACCATTTCTTAAATAAGCACCATTCTGGAAAAATAAATTTAAAGTATGCTCGCCGTGACTCTTCTTTGCGATGGATCCGTGCTCTATCGAAGGAGTGGTGCCGTCAGCCAATACCATTGCGCCATCATGGGCAGAAGCCGCATAAGCGCCAAGAGCTACTCCGTACCACCCAGCTCCAGTAGACTTATATCCGCCAACCACTGTGTATGGCGCCCTGCCCTCGTTGTATCTACCGCCTAGAACAATCGTGCCAGCCGTCGCATCTCCACTGATTACATTGTCACGACCACCAACAATTGCGTTGCCAAAAGCCTTAACTGTATTAGAGCCTTCGTATGCTTTATTGCCGTAACCGCCACCAATAAAACCATACGAAGAATAAAGCTCATTCTCTCTGCCGCCAACTATAGCGGAATTAATAACAGGAAAGTTAGCGAACTTAGAGAAAGAAGAAGAATCGATACTTAAACCATGAGTCACAGAAGACCGAACAACATTAACACCAATAGTATTTTTATTACCTCCGCCAATAAAAGACCTGTCTCCAGATAGAACATTAAGCGTTCCCCCGCCAATAATTGATTGTTCGAAATCTATATTCCCAGCTTCTCCCAGTGAAGTTTCTGGGCCTCCAAAAATGGTATTATATTGCCCCCCGAGCAAAGACTGAGCATCGCCAGAAATTAGATTTCCTTCGCCGCCGACTAATACGGACCTGTGGCCAGACAATACATTTAATCTGCCGCCGCCCATAAATGAAGCTTCAGCAGGAGGACCTTCCCCTCCCATTAACCTATTGCCAGAGCCGCCAACAAGCGCGGACGCTTCGCCAGTTACTCGGTTATTAATGCCACCAACAACTACTACGCCCGTTCCTACGGCAGTAATCCCAGAGCCGCCGACAGTAGTTACGAAAGGGCCGCTTGCTGTGATGTCCCCAGTACCACCTAATCTTAATTGCGAAGTTCCTGGAACAAAAGCAAAATGACTAGAGTCGCCGCTTGCAGTAAAGACCACCTTCTCACTATAAACTGAAGAGACGTCATCAGCGGTAAATGCTCTTACTTTAATAGAGTACTTGCCGTCTTTTTGCGTTGAGATTTTAATGCGAGGTTCATATTCAACCAGAACTTCGTCGTTTATGTTTCTAGCAACAAGGGCGACCTCTTGGTCCTCCAGTAGTCTATTATCCGCAACATAAGTAGTTGTGTATCCATTATTTCCAGAAAAATAAAGATATCCACTTGTGGTATTTCCTGCGGCAACGGTTATTTTTTTTGTATTATTAAAAGAATTTCCAAATTTTGGCAAATATTTCTCATCTAAAATAATTGTGTGATCTACCCATGATAATCCTGCCGCTCCGTACGGAGAAAAAATGTCAAACATTTTTCTGGGAAAAGCTAAGGGAGAAAGAGGGATAAAAGTTTCCTGATCAATAGCCGCCTCATTTGCCCCTATTCCACTCATCATGAAATCTACCCCAGATATGCCTGGAGCAGTGCACGTAAGAATATGAGATTCTTTTTCTACATCGTCATCAAGCACAATCTCATAGTCCCTTGAAGAAAACAACCTGTCCTTTTTCCAGGTAAGGTATGTATTAGTAATTGTTTGTCCCTCAATATTGGTGCCAACCGTTTTTGAGGTATCAACGACTAACTTAAAGCCAGAAGGAGTATCTGGAACCGAAAGAGTAGCATTAACTCTAATTCCTGTTGAATATGAAACAGGATTCCCAGTACCAAAATTATCCACTGGAAGGAACTTATAATAATAACCGCGAAAAGCGTCATCTGCTGTAAAAAAATCTGAACCAATATTGATTTGCCCAAGGCTCGACAACTTGCTTCCCTCTACTACGTCTTTGAGGCGGTGGCTTGTTAAGTAATTACTGTCTCCTATTTCATTTTTTATTTCAAAATCTTGAACCTCATCTCTATATATAGCAATATCTTGTAAACTTATATTTTCAAACTTTTTACCTTGAAAGGTTTTTGTTGAAGGGTTAACTTTAAACGAAATTCCGTCCGATACGCCAACTAATTCAACATTTCCTATTTTAGGCTTCGGGAAGTCAACCATTAACCGACCAGTACTTCTTTGATTGTAATAATCAACGGCAATAACCTCGACTTGATATTTTCTTTTTACCTCTCCGCCAAAGATTTCTCTATTTACAATATGAGGAATAGTTATTTGACTCGAGGAAGAGTATCCGTATCTCTTTCCTAGCCCGATGTTATTGATTCTTAAATCTGCTCCAGACCCCATACCTGGCTCAGTCAAGCTGTCGCCGCTTCCCGTAATCAATAAAACACTATCTTGAGTATACCCACTACCGCCAGAAATAATATTAACATGGTATATTCCAGATAAATACCCCAACCCGCTTTCAGGCATAGAAAAGATATCCCCGCTTTTATGCAGGCCACTGCCTAATGTTTTAACTTCGATATACGCCCCAGTACCAGATGGAGCGTCCCAGCCTCCATTAATACGCGCACCAGTAACTATTACTGTTGGATTTAAGTAGCCAGAACCACCAGCCAAAAGATCTACTTTTGTTATACTTCCATTGTCTACAAAATTTATCCCTGTATAAAACTTTCCAGTTTCATCGTAAAAATTTACCTCAAACCCTTCTAAATAACGGCCAAGTAAAGCAGAATCAGACTCTATTAAATTAGTAGCAGGATTAACAACGTCCCAGGAAACAGTTAAATTTTTACTATCATATTGCCCACTTGCCGAATATATGCCAGTGGCGCCAGTTGTGTAATACCCGTTTCCGCCTTGTATTGCGCCAGAAAACAAATCATGAGCCATCCCAGTAGAATGATCAATAAATATTGAATCTGGATGAGCCGAAGGGATTTTAAAGCCAGTAATCTGCCACTTTCTGCCAGTTACCGCGTAGTAGTCGACAGGAGGTAAATAGAAATTTCCTTTAATGGGCATTTTAGTAGTAAATTAAATCCAAGTTTCCTTCGGAATCTACTGAATAAACAGAAACATCTATTTCTCCAGTATAATCTCCGATGTTTACACTTACCGAAGTGTCAACGATTTCTAGCGATGAGTTTTTTGCAGCCTTCTCTAAAACATATTTTTTGCCGTAGTTCTTGCTGGAACTATTAGGCGAACTCGCTCCGCCTTGCAAAGTGATAACTATTTTATATTTTTCAGGAGCTGGAGTTATAGATTCCCATGAAACGGTCAACTCTCTCTCTAGCCCTTTGTTTATGGAAATAACGGAAATACGAGGTACGCCAATCGGTTTCGCAGGCCTAGAATATTCAATTGGAGATTTTGTATATTTAATGTTTAGTTTTTGATTTATTTTATTGTCGGACAAATCAAATTTTGATTCAATATATTGCAGGCCTTGGATTTTATACTCTAAGTCATTAATCTCGGATATGTTTACAACCTTAAATAGATTTTCCTGCACCTTGACATCTGTATTTTTTTGGTTTAGTATAAAAATTGAACCTATCTGAATCTTACCGAAGTCTTGGATGGAACCGCCGTCTACCGATTCGAGTTCAACAATCCTGTTTTCCGCGGGAACCTGAGAGTCGTCCGCCTCAATATCTTTTATTTTGTATTTCCTAACCTGAGACTTACGAACGTTAGATATATCTTCGTCACTAACTGTTTTCTGTAAGAGTTCCGAATCTTCACTCAAAACAACCTTGTCTACTTTTTTATCCAAAGAGTCTGAAAACTCAAAGTCTTCTATAATTGTAATATATATATTTTCCCCAACATAATCTTTTGATAAATTTAAATCAATTTTTATTTTTTGCTCTCCACTTACGAAATCAATAATCCTGCCTCCAAATCTTTTTTGCGTGCGAGTCTTGTCTATGACATTAATAACGTCCCCTGGTCTTAAATAAGCACTTTCTTTTCCAGCAGAAAATTCTATCGATTCTGTTTCATACTGGGATGAGTATAAAAACCATCGGCCTAATCTTTTTGCCTGGGATCTTGAAGCGCAGCCAAAAGCAACTAATTCTTTTTCTATGATTCCGTATTTTACTATTCCATCAGGATCCTCTATATATTCAATCTTAGGTTTATATTGTTCATATTTATCAACATACCTCACTACGCAAGTTGTGAATCTTGAAGCTTTTGCAGATCCAGCGTAAATAAAATTTCCATCTTTTACGTTCGCGTTTGTGAAGTTTAAAACCGCATCTCTTTTTTTGTCAAAATAAGCAAATATTTTCCCATTAGCAAAATAAGTAATGCCCCTAAAAATAGAAGCTATATCATTTAACAGTTTGTAAGCGTCTACTTCAGAAGTAATATAAAGATTTGCCGAAAATCTTGGCTCTAAGATATCAAAATTTCCGTAAAATTCTGTAGAAGCTTTTCCGCTAAGAGAATTAGGGTTTATGGCAGATCCGACATTAAAAGCTTTTGATACTTTGCTTCCAGCATTTGATGGATCATCTATGTAATGAAATATCAATTGTTTTTCCCTGGCGACCTGCTCGGCTTTGTTTTTAATGTTTGTGACGGAGGACTTCTTAGACTTAATCCAATTCGCTATATCTGGCTGAAGCCTTATTGCTTCTTCTGTTGAAACTAGTCTTTGTATTTCGACTATTGCATATCCTGCTACATCTTTACTCGCTGCCTGATAACTAATAAGCCTTTCGTTTGGATCAGAGGAAATGTATCTTTCATTTTGAGTTTGGCTATTGTCATTCGCAGCGTTACTGCCCTGCCTTAAATACTTAATTCTTCTATGCACTGGAGCAGCCGCATCATTTAGATCATAAAGCGCAATTGTTGAAAATTCTGGAAACTGTTTTTCAAACTCTTTTTGATTTGAAAATAATGAAGAAGTAGAATTAGGATTGCCTATTAAAATATGCGCTTGCCCTGCTCCTTGAGCTATAGAATAACTCATCAGAGTCGCGCCTTGAGGCGGTCCCCCAAGATAAACCGCTTGAAATTCCTTAGCTGCATATTTTGGGTCAAAACCCGTTTTAACTTTTTCGTCGCAATATTTTGCGATTTCATATAAATTCCACTTGTCGACAGAATGAGCCTTAAGATTGTATTTGCCCAGGCCGTATCTTTTATTTGTTATCAGGTCATAAAGTATCCAGGCTGGGTTGTCTGTCCACTGAAGCTCTGCTTGGTCAAACTCACTATCTTCATCAAATTTAAAAGAAGAATCTATAGTGGTCTCTGTATGGTCAAAAATGTCGGTTGAATTATTATCTCGATCATTTCCCCTGACATAAAGCAGTGTAGAAAAACTATGCTTCATTAACGCGCTTAATTGGTCGGGCGTCGAGTCGAAATTTTCTATGTATTTTGCTTCTCTGGATATCATAATTTCGTCAAGATACCCATTAAAGCTAGTTCCGTACACTTTATTCGCCACTCCATGCTGACTTGGGCTCATGTAAGGGGTTCTTGTGCCCCCTATCTGAACCTCGCCCTTGTGTACATCGCCATGAACTGAACCATCTGCATTGTTATTTGTTATAAATTTAAAGCCGAAAATTTCCACCTGTATTGTGGCAAGATCTTCCCTCACGCCATCAATAAAAATACTTAACGAACTTCCGTTTCTAGAAATTGCTACATGATGCCAAAGATTGTCGGCAATGCTACTCGTGGAGGTTACCTCTGCGGCCAGTTCGTACTTTAAATCATTATCCCAACCTTGAGTAAACGACGTGATCCTTCCTAAACTCGACATCATGCTTTGAAGAAACAGGTTCCCGCCAGGCATAAAAGCCCTGAATCTTACTTTTCCAAAATCGACATGTTCTTCGTTAGAGCTATCTTTTGTGCCCACTTCAACCTTCCAAGCTCCTCCCACTAAGCGCCCAGTGTCTAAATGAGTAAAATCATCTCCTGTAATCGTGTCTATTTGATCGGAGCTTGCGGTCATGCTGCCAAGGTCTGGAACCCCCGTGTCAATATCCCAACCTAGCCCTGCGTTTTGCTCTGAAGCGATAATTACTTTAGGTACGCCCGCAACCCCGATGGCGGAATCTGCGCTAGCGCTTGGGCTACTAAGATCGTAAACGTTTTTAACTTGAGCTTCGCTTGCTTTAATATAAAATTCAATAGTGAAATTCGAAGACCCGAAAGTGCCAAACGGAGCAATATCTGTTCTATCCAAAGATCCCTTTGAGGCTGATCGGGAAGCGGTAACAAAAGAGTCTTTTGCTCGTAACACCTTAAGCTCTTCTTGGTCCGTTCCCCACGATGTGCCCGCAGAAGGGGTAAAGTAAAGAGACCCACTGCCCCATTTTTTATTTGTCGTGTTTATTTTTACTAGGTTTCCGTCATTACTGATATCTTTAGGCTTTCTGACCCTGTAGGAGTTCAAAGACGTCCCGCTGAGCACGTCGCCTGAAGCGGTATTTATAACATGCTGAGCCTTGAACTTGCCATTCCAATTTCCTATATATTCTTTTGTGTCTGGTAAATAATTAGAAGGAACTTTCATTTTTAAAAGCTTTAATAAATATTTCCTTGTCGGCACTGTCGAAAAAGCCCTTGAGTCGACCGTAGTTCCAATAACCGCAGAATTTGGATAATAAAGTTGGCATGGAACAATTTCCGTAACAGAGTGTAAACTAACCGCTACGTTTACAGAATCATCAGCGTGGTACTCTTCGTCTTCATCTAACCTAGATACCCTTATTACCCGATTACCTGCCTTAGGGTTAGGCGGCAAGTGAATTACTGTTTCAAAAATATAATCACTTGTGGCTAAACCCTTCATTCTCCTGACAAAAAATCCGCCAGTATCATTTTCTATCAATTCGTAATCGTTGTAACCTGAGTACGTATCGAATGTTTGGCCATTTATGGTAAAAGAAGAGTTCTCTGTATCCGTTCCTGTCTCCGCCTTAAAGGCTCTTGCCATTTCTGGCGTTACTTCCAATATCGGCGGATCATCAATATTCGGCTCTCCTTCGTTATTCGCATAAATCAAAAAGTTTACCCCTTTAGGCTTTGTTTCTGTACTTCTTTTTCCAACATGTATTTGAGAAAGCGCGTGAATGTTGATTGCTATAGAAACAACCTCAACATTCGAGTCGGTTATAGTGTGAACGATTGGGTGTAGATATTTTTCTTGTTTTTTAAATTTATTATGCAAGACTCGCTTGTGCTTTGCGTCAATATGGCCAGTAGTTCTCTTATTGTAACCTGGCACTACTCCATTACCCACGTAACTCAACTCTAACGCACGCATCATATCGGAAACATTGTCGAGTCGACCATCCTCCACAGCCCCTTCATAGTAATCGGAATCAGCGCTAATGAATTCAGAACTGGGCCCTGCCAGCTCTATTGGAGTGTTTGCATTTGCAGGAAAAAGCTGAGAATTATACATGATCGTTTTGCCATGAGACCTATAGCTATTTGGAAAAATTTCCTGTACCGTTTCTCCTCTTCTAAGGTCGGCGTCAAAAACCCTAAAATTAAAACTTCCATCTCTTTCGCTCATCACGACAGTATCGTTTAAATATATTGACTTCAGAAAGTCCTGATTATCAAACCTTGCGTCTTGAAAGAATCTTATGGTCTCTCCTTTTTTATCAGAAAACCCCTCAATAGGCCCCTCGCAAATCAAATCGACAGTTTTCGCTAAACTAGCCGACTCAAAGTAATCCTCACTTCCTTTTTTTAATCCCTGAGTTGTTGAAGGAGTTCGCTTTCTGAGTGCGGTAATATTCTTCCACTCATAGGGAACATAAGTATACATGTCATACGTTCCGCCCGCTTTTCCTTCTCCCATCCAGGCTAGTGCTCCGATATTAGTAGCCACTAGTTTCCTCCTTTCAGCGAAAACACCCCTTCTGGATCAGAATTATCGAACGCCACAGGATCAGTAACAGTCTCTTTAAGTCTTGAAAGATTGTGGATTCTTGGGTCCCAATAATCAGCGTATGTAACATGGTGCCCACCACCAGCAAAGCTACCTAGTAGGGAATCATCAATACGATCTCTATCAATATGCCTCATTGTTGAACTTACAGTCACTGAGCCAACTAAAAGTCTACCGTAGCCCAGCGGCACGGGGATAGCCTGAGCTGCTACATTCTCTGCCCCTCCAAATAAAAAAGACCTAGACCTTTTTTCGTCTTCTGGTTTTGGCGGTTTAAATAAAGCTTTCATAATGAAACTACTTGCTAAAGCTATCACTAAATTAACAACAAACAGTTCAACACCAGTCGCCCCCTCTGCGTTCGGGATAATGTGAAATTCTCTACATTGCTTAGGAATTGGCGTTAGCAATTCTTCTTTTCGCTCTATTTTCTGACTACATCCATCAAGGATAAACGAAAAAGTCTTATTTTCTTGCCTATTTTCCGACAAATAATCGAAGAAGTTCCCTGTGTTGGCGTCTATAGCCCTTAGCGCTTCTACAATAGAGTCTACCTCAAGCTCCCATCGCGCCCCAAATCTCTCTGCTATTTTTCCATGTAAATTAACTATTCTCATTCCTTGTGCCTAATCATTATTACACTAATTATTGTGAATTCTGTACACACTATGAATCTTTTTAATATAGTCGTCATTAAGTAAATTTTTTGAAGACAAAAAACCTTCCTGGTGATGCATGAATTCATTATTGTCCAGTAAAACCGCAAAATGAGAAAAATTATTATTTATTGCCATAAAAATCAGCAAATCCCCTGGTATAGCCTCAGAAAATGATATTTTCTTAAAACTATTTCTTTTGAAAAAATCCGTTATTTTTAGTATTGTTTTTGCTGGATATTTTTTATCCGCAGACCTTTCTAGATAGAAGTTAAAGTCTTTAAGTTTTAGCTGTTTTTTAAAATCGTAGTAATCATAAACAAATTTCCAACAATTTTGAAAATGATCAATATATTCCCTACCAATAAATTCTTTTATTTTGTAGCTTTTTGGAAAATGAATGTTAAAACTTTCGTCTTGTAAGCTATAAACACAAATAGGCAAGCAAAGCTCTTCGGCTTGAGTTAAATCTTTTTGCGAAAACTCGCATCCGCACGTTGGGTGAGAATGATATAAACAAATAATTTCATATGTTTGCTTTATTTTTAAAAATTCATGAGGGCAAATCTTAAAGCCGTTCTTAGGAAATTCATAAATATTCCCACAAGGAATAATGAGTAATTGCTTTATGTTATCTAAAACTATAAAACCACAACACTCTTCGTTTTTGTTAATATTTGCGTGGGTAATTAAAAGCTTTTCTATTTTTTTATCCATATGAAAATCTTTCCGTTCCAGGAAACCCTCCATATGGCAAGCCTTTTGTTGTGGCAGAAAACCTTAATAAACATCCACTTAAATTTTTACTGCACTGATCTTGAACCCAGTTGTCCAAATCATACCTAGGGTCCTGCCCAGATACATTGTAATAAGTTATATCTGAAGTTGGAGCCCCTATTTTAGTGGCCATAGCCCCAGTCGGCCTTGCGACAAAATATAACGTAACATCATCAGACTCAGTACTGCTTATTGTGACATAATCCCCGCTAACATAAATACCAGTTTTGTCGTAAAATCCAGATTCTACAAAGGGAGTTTCTGAGCTGGATTGCCACGGAGCATTTCCTGCGGTAGAAAAATTATAACTATCACCCATGAAGTGATTGTTGTTTGAGTCGGCTACTGGCAAACCGTACGCTTGGTCAGACTTTGGATACACCCATGATGATTTGGGGAAAATATCCTTATCTCCGTAGTGGCATCCTCGACCTCGATAAATCCAAGGGCAAAAATTAGCATACACGGTTCTTGCTGGCAGCTTCACTCCTTCAAGCTCTAGCTCGGAGGTCAACTCGAACTGAATTGCGTGTTTATCTTCTACGATTTTTTGATTGATAAAATATGTTTCATTTGGAAACTTTGCAGTTGGATCTGGACTTCCAAATGGATTTATGTTATCTATAAAATTAATATTATCTATATATTTCAAAAAAGTTCTTATTCTTGTTATTTTTAACCCTACAAAATCATCTTTTCCGCTAATAATGTTAGACATAAATCCATCTACATTTGCAAATGTCATTTTTGGCCTAGCTAAAGAACCATCTCCTCTTATCTCAAAATCTTCAACCTCAATAGGATAGGCATCATAAGTTTTACCGTCAAAAATAACGTCGCCCATAATTACCTTTCCAGAGTGAAACCTGTATATCTTGCCTCCGTACTTTGCAGTGTCAACTTCAAATAATTCTACAATAACTGAACTCTCGAGAGAACTAAGCTCCTCGTTTAGTCTTCTCGTATCGATTTCTTGAAAATCAGCTTGATTCTCGTACTGGTTTGATTGAAATTCTTGTGTCATTTTATTCTGGCGAGCCTTCGTTTAACCCTATAAACCCAGCATAAGAATCATTTGCTGTTCTTAAGCCTAAGTCTGCGATTTTAACTTTTCCCTGATTTCCATCTGCACTTAATATTTTTAAAACATAATACCTATAAGCTGCTTGATTTTCTCCTGGTACGAGAAATGTCCTAATAGCACCTGGCTTGCAAACATATGAATTCCACCGAGCACCAATAACCGTTTTATTCACTGTTTGGTCGTCTCCAGTCTCGATTCCGTCTGCATCACGAACCGATGACCCTTCTGGTGCAATTCGCGCGTTTGGCATGTGCGAAAAATTCCTCATGTGATGTAAAAGCGTCATATTGTTATCGCCATTTAACTGGTCCGAAGAGACGTTAGACCCAAATAACATCCAATCTGTGGGAGCGTAAACTTCACCGAAAACTTTTTCTAATTTTTCTTCGCTATAGTATTCTGCGCTGGCTCCAGCACTGCTGATTGTATAGCTTTTAACTGTTTCGGTATTTCCCGCTCCAAAATCATAAATTAAATAATAAGGAAATCCTCCGACGTCCATCAACATATAATTATTAAAATCACCATTTATTTCTTGATTGAACGCTTTCCACGCTGGGTAACCTGCGTTCACTGCGTTGCTTTGGTTTATTATCCTCCTATCTAAGGTTGTATAATCTATTGCGTCGCCATTACCCTGTAATCCCGAAATATATCCTATAGCGAGGTGGCCAGACGATGAGATTGTTGTGGCGCTTTTATATTTTGGAGTTAAGTATGATCCTTTGCCAATTCTGTTTCTGTAAAGTTCTGAATTTTTATTATCTTGTTCTGATTTGTTGTCTTGGCCGCTGCAAGGAGGAGCGTCTTTTGGGTAAAAGTCCACTAAAGCTCCATTTGTATCTATACATAGCCCCCCTGACCCGCCAAACCCGAAAGTTCTTGGTTCTGGACCGTATGCCGTGCTTATATATCTTCTTTGATAATTTTGAACTGGATGTTGACCGTTTGCGCCGTCCATTCCAAATCCTCCTCCGTACCCTCCAATACCTCCAGCATTTCTTTGCGATTCCATCATTCCAGGCATTGACACGACCAGGCCGCTGGGATTTTGTAGTATATAATACGAAGGAGGCATATGTGCTGCACGGCCGAGGTTCGTCCACAAAGTTGAAGTAGCCCCATTACCTCCATTGCCAGCAGTTACGTCAACAATCGTGCCCGATCCTAATGGATAATTAAGCTTAAAAGTGGCTCCACGGTGAGAGGGTTGCTCAACTTCAATTGTTCTTTTTCCATGTATTCTTACTTTCGATAGAAAAGGGCCACAATTTTCCCCGCCCGCAGCGGAATGATAAACAAAAGTATCAGTTGACCAATTAGTCTCCCGCAAGGTTCTTGCGTATCCTGCGCCACCGCCTCCGCCTCCGCCAGGCCTTGCTTCGAAAACGATAGTATCGTCCACGAAAGTCCCTTCGCTGCCCTCGACGTTAAGCCCTTCAGCCATCGCAGTACTTACCCCGAGGAACTTGTTCTGAAGAGAAGGCTGATCGTGGGTTCCGCCTGCATTCGTAAATGAAGAGTATTTAGTGTCACGCATATACGGATACATAGCCGCTGCGGTCCAGACTGATTCGCCATTTACTCGACCGTAATTCTTCTTCAGGTTAATAGTATCGGATACTGGATCGTACGTAGAGATAACTTTAGGTATTTGTAACGATGTGATATTGCTTACCCGAGTTCCCCCAGGGCCTCCTCCTCCGCCTCCTCCGCCGATAAATCCACGACAATCTATTTTAACGCTTGATCCCGCGTAATCAGAGTGTATAGATAGTGCGGTTCCTCCGTCTGCTCCATTGTTCGGAGTGAGGCCAACAATATAACTTCCGTCCATTTTTCCGTCAAGATATTTTCTAGATATTGGGCCAACGCCCGCACTAGAGAGCTCTGGAAGAGAACAATATTTTACATGCGCCCCAGATAAAGCTGACTTTTGCGCGCTTTCAACAGTAAAAGCAACTGGACACTCCTCCCTTTTTTGATGAGCAGCGGGAAGATCCGAATAAGTTCGAACAGAAGTGACGTTTGCGCCTTTTCCTCCTGCTCCGATAATTTGAGTTGTCTTGGGAATGTAAATTTCAATTGGAACTGTATTTAATCCTCCGCCATAATTACTTGAAAACTTACCTCCCGTATCTACCGCTGGCTTAGAGGTGTCCGCAGAATAAACAAGCATGTTCGGCGCAAAATTATATTTTATTTTAGAAAATACATCAATAGTTAATTCAGGGTTTGACATTTCTCCAAGGTCGGTCTGCAGCCTAGTTAGCTCGGCGTCAGCAAGTCCACTTAAGTTAATGTTTTCCAAGCCAAAATCATTTATTCCTTCTACGTAAGTTGAAACAATTGTCTTGTGGCGCGCCGCACTCACAGGAACATTTAAAGCGGTATCCGTTACTGACCCGTTCGCGTTAGACCAGTCAGATGCTTCGACTTTTCTTAGCGTGCCGCCATTAACATTTCCTCCAACTAAGTCTATATTTTGAGCTCTAATTCTAAAATAATGCGTTTTTCCAGGGATGACTGGATAGGCGAAAGACGTCGTTCCTGTTGGTTCATCAACTAACACTCCTGTCGCTCCGTGAGGATCTACCGCAGTCGGAGCCGTGCCAGAGACTTCCAATAAAACGCCCGTGGCGGTTAAAGGCTCAGAATAAGTCCAATAACCACTTAAGAATACATCACCATGCACTGCATCTACGTTGAAAGTCGCTATAGGTCCAGGCTTTAGCGCCTCAGCATTACCAGTTAAGTTTATTTTTATGATACCACTTGGATCGTTGTAATTGTATTGGTCAGTGCTTGTAACGGTTAATTGGCTTTGCCGAGGATAACCATCATGACCCGCAGGAACGGTATAGCCAGCGCCGCCGTGTCCAGAAAAATAAAATAAGAGCCCATCCGCCGAAAGGTCATCTGTAAACCAACTGCCTATTGCTCCAGTTTTCCCAGTTGTCGCAAACTCCACTTCAAAATAACCGCTTTCTTTTTGCCCTAATTCAAAAATAGCGCTGTTCCCCTTGTTTACTTTGTATCTTGAATCAGAATTCTCTTTAAACTTGTAAAGCCCTGAAGCCGCATTCTCTCCTGATAAAGAAAGAGTCGAAATTATTTTTTGGTCTCCGCTGTTAAGTAAATAAAATCCAGTGCCGCTGGAAAACCCAGTCATGAAGATTCCGTAATTCACATTAAACACAGAACCGTCAACGCCATTTTGTTTTTCGTATGGAGCTACGACGCTGCCGTTTGTGTCCAGTATATAAGTTTTAAATATTCTTGGAACCTTATTTAAATCCAGAGCCATTTCCTCGAAGTTGGCGCTTAAACTTCTATTATCATTAAAAATATAGTTATCGCTCCAAGTCGAGCAGGTGAAGATTTTATTGTTTTGGTTATAGGGTTTTGGCGGAGAAAATTTGAAGCTTTGATAACCCTTTTTATTTATTAAAAAATGCGTAATGGCTTTCGCTTCTTTTTCCGACTTTCCTTCAAACCCTAAATTTACATTTAATAAGTTTGTGTTTATTCCGTCTCCCCACCTCTTTACATAATCTCTATTCAGATCACTCTTTAAAAACCTAGGTTGCTGGGGCGCGGAAAACGATGAAGGTTTAAAGTAAAAATTATCTTGTGTCCATTCGGTACTCGCTCCAGTTGGCGAATTCGCAATAGTGGCTGCTCCAGAGTGCTCTCCTGAGTGGTAATAAAATCCACTAAAATTAGAAACATTATGCCCACTAAAATAAACTATATCAAATTTGCTGTAAGTTTCCCCTACGGCCCAATACTTAGAAGTTTCATCTAGCGGGATTACCTGCCCCCTCCAGTTAGTTAAAGAAGTTTCATCGCTACTGAAAGTTGCGCTTACATCATGTACATTTGTAAAAGCTTGCTGATGATCAAATTGTTCACAAAAATAACGCCCTGTCTGGTTATATGGAGCAAACGGAGTAAAGTTAAATCCCGTTAAAATATCTTCTGCTCCATATTGAGTACCGTCATGCATTAACCCTACTCCTGCGCCAGTATGAGCCTCCTCAAATCTATGGCCCAAAAAATGAAGAATTGCTTTCGACTCTTTTTCCGTTCTGCCGTTAAAATTAAGATTATATTCTATTTCTAAATTATTGTGACTCTTAGGTAGTATCGTGTGATATCCGTCTCCAAAAGTGTTTTTAAAAGTTTTAGCATTAAAAGATACTGACGAGTTATAAGACGGCGTACTTGGAAAAGATCGAGTCCATTTTGCATTTGACCCGCTTGGGCTAAGGGTTGTGTTTGACGTGGAATCATTTGCGGCAGTAGCATAATAATAACCAGATTCAAACGGGTTACAACCAGTCTCCGCATCACCAGAAAAGAATACCACATCAAACTTTTCATAAGATTGATCCTTGTCCCAGCCAGATATATCAAAATCTACCTTCATTATTGAAAAACTTGCCTAACTGAAATTACACCATTTAGATAATTTTGCGAGGAAATTGATAATTCTTGTCTTATGATTTGCCCACTGCATCTAAGCTTGTCTAAAGTAGTGTTTGTATTCATATCTAATAAATGGCAAGTTAGCTCAGCATGGTTTCCAGAAACCAGAAGAAGATCTCCTATGTTATCTCCTCGAATACTCATGTTAACTTCTACCGCTTCTTTTGTTACTCTTGTCGGAGTAGTTTCTCCTGCTAAATATATCGGCCTTCGTTCTGCAGAAACAGAATAAGCAACAGTTAATGTATTATTAATATTCGAAGGAGTTCCCAAAACGTAAGATCTTATTCCGTGTGCATATTGGTTTTTCCAATATGATAAGTCAGTAGGACTACTTGAACTTGCGGAAATGTCGCTTGTTAAAGCGCTGTAAAAATCTAAAGCAGCGCTTACTTTTACTGGCGTATAAGGTTCGATTTGCAAACTATAAGATCGAGCGTAAGCGTCAGTAAAAGCTAGCCCTCCGAACGTTCCGTTTTTTGTGTCAGAATCAGGAATTCCAGTCATGTTTAAATAAGCAGGAATCGCGCCCGTCATATAACACTCAAAAGACAGTCCTCCGATTAATCCGTTTACTGGCGCGTATCTTTCAATTTCTCCGTAAACATTTCTCGACTCTGCCGCAGACGCATTAACATTAAGACTTGCCGCATCAGCAAACACCTTTTCGTTACCTAAGGTTATTACAACGTCTTCATATTTTAAAAAAGCCATTATCTTTTGTTTGAATATTTTTTATACGTTAAGTTTACGGTAACTGCTCCGCCTACTTCACTGGTGAAGCTTTCTGAAATTAATCTTGACTTGGTTAAGTCGAACTTAACTATCTCGCTTCCAGAATCGTCATTGATCGTTATGTCGGTGCTATGAACATGTATTCCCGTTAAAGCTCCGTATAGATTTTTAGTTTCATAATCATCAATTTCAAGTGTGAAATTAGTTGTTGATTCAATTGGATATGATAAATCTACCTGCACAGGCATTTTCCATTTAACACTGTCTGCGGTTAAATCTGCCGCTGCGCCGTTTGGCAAAGCGTACAACGCTGTTCTTGGCAGCTCTATATTGTGGCTAAAAGAAGTTATTCTGTTCGTGCTCGACCCGTCACACGTTAAAACAATTCCTCCTTGATCTGGAACTCGAATTTCTGCGTCCGCTGTACCGTCTGGGGAGCCCGCAGGTCTTACATCAATCCCAGGCCCGAGATCTCCGTATACCGATATAGAAACCTGAACAGAAGGAATTTCCCCGATGCCGCATGATATATTATATGAATTTAAATATCCACTATGAAACCCAAAACAACCACTAAAATTATTATCCAATGTTCCGCCAACATTTGGCCTTTCATAAAATACACTACCGCTAAAAGCAGCGCTCGTTCCGTCTCCAGTAAAACTTAGCCACGGATCATCTCCAATTAATGCTCGTGAAATTGTAAAATTTCCCTGCATAGGCTGAGAGATTAAACCAGTAACATAACCAAAGCCAGCAAAGTTAACATTTTGTTCGTTAACTCCATAATTTCCATCAATACTTTGGACACCAGAAAGACCAGTGCCATTGATGCAAAATCGTTGATTATATGGCAATGACGCGTTTTTCATATTTTACTGTTCTTTTGCGTATGGATTTCGAAGGCTTCCTCCGATTCTTTTTTCGGTTTGGATAACTTCGAGTACTGCGTTTTTAATTTTATTTCCCAGCTCTCTATTTTTAGCCGCACTGTTTGTTGAGGTACCAGAGAAGTCTTCACTTGCATTTACTGAAGCTCCTCCTCCAGGGTTTATAGATATGTTTACAGTATTGTTGTTCGTGGAAGGTTCTGAGATTGCCTCTTTTTTGCTTGAACTCTCTTCTCCAGGAATAAATTTTTGCGACCCAACCATGCCCCCAGTTTGATAGCGGTTCATGTTGTTTAAAGTATTGCTTCCGTATTTTTTAACAGCGCCAGCATTTACGACAAATTCTCCGCCAGTTAACATTGCTGGAATATTGTCGACTGAACCGCCACGTTGATATCCAGGAATTTTTCTGCCATCAAGACTATTCATAAGAGTGCTTTTATTCATGAATAATTGAGCGTCGCTGTGACCCCATTGACCGCTTTCATGCCGTTGCAGTATATAAAATTTTCCGCCTTTTTCTCCAATGTATCCTTGGCTACTTGAATACACTGAATCCATCGCTCTGGTTGGTCGGCTCCCCTCTGGGCTAAGGATCATGGGATTTAGCTTGTCATACATATCTCTATTCATTTGCTCTAGCGCTCCAAAACCAGCAGATAATGCCCCACCTATGGCTGATGGAGCCCTGCCGACCGCCGCTCCCAAGGACCCAATACCGCTAGTTTTACCTGCCATCTCAGGGAAAGGTGTTATTCCTGTAGATCCACCAAGATCCCTTAAAGCCCCAACTCGTAACTTCATTTGATCATTTTTAGATACACGGCCAAAACCCTTCTGGTTCGGAGCAATACCTCGGTCTCTGCTTATTTGGTTTCTTATTTGCTGTCCCATGCCTGCCACCCCAGTACCAGTGTTCTGTGTGTTTGCATTTTGATTTCCAACACCTGTCATGCCTTCGAGCTTCATTGCTTCTCCAAGAGAAGCCCCTTTCTCTATATGGTCAGCCAATTTAGTATAAACGTTAACTTTCGGAGCGGTAACGGGACCAAGCATACCAAAGTTTTTTGCTGTCTGAGCCTGAATATATCCGCCACCAAAGCCCACTGGTCCTGGTCCCGCAAAAGCTCCTCCCGTAGGAGCTCCTCCCGTAGGAGCTGCCATCGCACCAAGATTTGGGTCAAAGTTATTTAAGGCACGAGCCTCAACATTGCTCATCTTTATATTCGCTTTCGCGGGTTTTTTTAACGCATTAACGCCTGCGCTTAATCCTGTGCTGACTGCGGTGCCAACAATCATTCTCAATAACGCGTCCTTCTCTGCTTGTTTTTGGAATTTTTCGGCTATATCTTTTTGTTTTTCTTCTCGGAAAACTCCTCTCATTGCCTGTAGCGTTGGATCGTTCGCGTGAGCTAAAGAGCTTAACCTAGGATCAAAATAATCTAACCCCGAACTTATTCCGCCGCCTCCTAATGCAGATCCTCCTGTTGACGAACTGAAAGAACTATAACCAAATTTATCTAAAGCTTTTTGACGATGTTTCGAGGGAACGCCGCTGAATACTCCTCCGCCTGCAAACCTAGGAGCCATGCCGAAGTTTATTGAATCAATTGCATTCTCGCCGCCCATCATTTTAACGGCATTTCTGTTTAATACGTATTCGCCGTCTTCGAGCATCGCGGGATTTTTATCACCAGAGCGACCGCCAGAAACGTACATTCCGTTTTGAGCGTTTATTATACCGCCGCTTTGTTTTTCTTTTTTCTTGAA
>TARA_R110001583_G_scaffold80855_6_pt1 | contig 18945 bp, 22 predicted proteins | sample TARA_R110001583 | Tara Oceans TARA_R110001583 (sample SAMEA4398432) | marine metagenome | biome: Polar Biome; feature: [MES] marine water layer (ENVO:01000295) within the mesopelagic zone...; material: water (ENVO:00002006), including particulate matter (ENVO:01000060) such as...... | reverse complement strand
AACCTCCTATAGAGGCAACTTCCGCAACCCCACTGGCTGCCGTTAAATAATAACGTACGTAAAAATCTTGAATGGTTCTCAATTCCTGTGGATCCCAACCCCCGGTTGGCTTACCTGTTTTAGCATCTCTCCCCTCTAAAGTGTACCAATAAACTTGACCTAACGCTGTTGCGTCTGGTCCAAGTGCTGGCGTAACATCGTCGGGAACCGTTCCAGGAGGCAGTGAGTTTAGTTTCTCGAGAATCCGAGTCCTACTCCAATAAAAATCGACATCTTCTTCAAAAATGATATAAATACTGGAAAGCCCAAAAATAGAATTACTACGTATGGTCTTAACATTCGGGATACCAAGCAATGCTGTGGTTAACGGATAAGTAATTTGATCCTCTATGTCCTGAGGAGATTGCCCCATCCACTCGGTAAATACAATTTGTTGGTTTTCGCCTATATCGGGAATGGCATCAACGGGAACAGGGTTTCTGTCCATCCAGGACAATTCCCAGTTAAAAGGCGCGGTTATTATTCCTCCAAAAATAAATGCAAGGAGCAACATGAATGTTATCAACTTATTTTCAAGAAAATAACGGATAGTTTTATTCAGCATGGAAATGATTATTAAGTAATTAGAAGTATAAGTTGAAAAAATCAACAAAAACAAGAATGCCCAGAACAATTACTTGTAGGGCTTGATAATTCTAATACTTAAAAATCAAATGAGGAATACTTGATCTAGTGTTTGTACATCCCGAATAAGGAGAGGTGGTGAATAACTTCTAAAAGGAGTGATTTCAGAATCGGCTCCTTCAAATAAATAGATATAAGAATAAAAAAAGGAAACAACTAAGAGTTTTTGCTCAAAATTAAAGTTTTCCAATGAGGTTTTAAAATCCTGTTGACCATCAATTACCAATAATTCATCATTACAGCAATCTTTATTCTCAAAATTATTTTCTTCTGAAGAGATTTTATGCGGACCGTCCATACCACAGGATTCCGCTTTACCAAACAAGGAGGTATCCACTAAAATATCTCCACAATAATGACTTTCAATCGCAAACGAAAACGATGAAAGAAGCACTACAAGCGCCATTAAGCAAGATAATATTTTACAAGATATTCTCCTCATTTCAAGGCCAAAGTTACGAAAATTATAATACAAGAATACCCTTTAACAAAATTTTAAATTATAATTCCTTGTCGAATCATTGACAATACAAAATACAAAATATAAGAAACTTGTATATATTTTCGTAGTCCAAACTGAATTTCCCCATCCTATTAAGTTATCATACGTGAATAAAGCAAATAACTTAAATCGTAAATTGTTAGCATTAGAGGCTTATTACCCCCCAAAACACAAACATCTCAATTAAGTATTCTTCAAATAATAATATTTAGGACACTCTTTTTAATTCAACCCGAAATTTGTACAATATTTTTTTGATCAAAGAGTTCAATGCTATTTTTAACAAGAATTTTTCAATCTTAATTCACAAAGTATCAGTCAAGGGACAAATCCATTTCGCAATTTGTTATATTACTGTTAAACATGACGAATATCATGCAATTGCCAAGTCGCTAATTCTATATTTACGACTAGAGTAGTAAAATTGAATACATAGCTAATCGAATATTAGATAATTACAAAATAGCTGAAAGAAATCAATAAATATCTCGAATTGAATATTTTTTGCTAATTTTATAATGTGAAACGTTTTTTCCATAAAATATTGTCCATCATTTTAACTTGTGCTGTACTCTTTACGACTACAGGATTTGCGGCAGATATGCATTTCTGTTGTGATAAATTGGTGGATGTTGCAGTTTTGGGTAATGCAAAACCTTGCAACGAAAAAATTCAAAAAACGGAAAAACCTTCCAAGAAATGTGATATCGGAGATAAAGATTGTTGTGTCGATTCTACCTTTTTAAACGAAGGGAGTGACAATTTAAAAAAAGTGGTTTTTGAATTTAGTGCTGAAAACTTCGTTTTTCTACAAACATTTTTCTATTCTTATATCAACCTATTTAAGGGGCCAGAAAATAAGATTACTCCTTTTCTAAACTATAATCCCCCTTTGATATCGAAGGACATACTAGTGCTTCACGAGACTTTCTTGATTTGATTTTTATTTAAGCAGATTATTACTGGAATAATCTGTATTTCCCATTAGCCAATATCTATATTTATTGGCTACCTATTGTCGTATCCATATTCTAACGACAATCTATTCCGACCCGTAATAATTCAGAGGTTTTTAGACTCTGTACAGTTTTGTAATCAGGAATATTAACATTTTTAAGCATGGAATCCTTTAGAGAATACCGGATTAAGAACATGGTTTGCAAACGTTGTCTCAAAGTCATAAAACAGGAACTTGAAGAGATCAATGTACAAGTACGCACCCTAGAATTGGGAAAGCTAACCGTACTTTCTTCTTCTGTTAGTGATGAGCATATCGATAGTCAAATAAGGGAGGTCCTATACGCAAATGGATTTGAAATTGCCATCAGCGAGGAGGAAATGCTGGTAGAAGAAGTTAAGATTACACTTATAGAACTTACAAACGAACTACCAATTCACCTAAAGGTAAAGACATCTGAACTTTTGACATCGAAATTACATCGGGATTATAAAGTATTGAGCAAAATGTTCTCAAAAAATGAATGCACCACTATAGAAAAGTACCTTATAAAATTGAAGATAGAGAAGGCAAAAGAACTTATTCAATTGCAACAGCATACCTTTTCGGATATAGCCTATTTGCTAGATTATAGTAGTATAAACCATTTATCTAGACAGTTCAAGAATGTCACGGGCTCTAGTATGACGGATTATAAAAATACCCAAGTCTGGAAGCGAAAATTCTATGACGAAATTATATAAATATGAAAGAAAATCATGCAGAAGATAACATCCAATTAAAAATAGATTTACTAACAATTAAATACCAATAAAATAAAATGGAAAGCAAAAGAAATTTACGGAAAATAACAATTACAACAGTAATATGTTTGTTATTCCTAGGGTTCAATATCAATGCCCAAGAAAAATGGGTGGCATCCCCCAGTGCCGATAAGATTGTCAACCCCTTAAAAGGAGATGCCAATGCCGCCATCAATGGCCGAAGAACCTTCAAAATGCTATGCGTAATATGCCATGGTGCTAAAGGTAAAGGGGACGGCATGGGTGGAGCAGGATTAACACCGAAACCCACAGATTTGACCAGTGGGGATGTTCAGTCCCAGACTGACGGGGCTATTTTCTGGAAACTCACACAAGGGCGCCCTCCCATGGCCGCCTACGAAACCGCCATACCAGAAAAGAAAAGATGGGAATTAATTAACTATATAAGAACTCTAAAAAAATGAAAAAAATAATCATATTAATTACCGTAGTTGTCTTTGGCAGTCAAGTAAACGGCCAAACTTACAACACCTTTGAACCAAGTAAAACCCAGTTTATGATTCGTGGATACGGTCATACAGGGTTTAACTCCATGAGTGACGGAGATGAAAAGGAATCATCCTATGTGGGCTCAGCTTTCGCACCCATATTCTTATTCAAGCATTCGGATAAACTTATGTTCGAGGCTGAACTTGAATTTGGCTTGGAGAACAATGAGCTTGAGATAGGCTTGGAATATGCCGATGTTATGTATGTGCTGAACAAGAACATGACGGTCAGGGCGGGTAAATTTTTACTTCCTTTCGGAACATTCATGGAAAGGTTGCACCCTGCATGGATAAATAGATTGCCAACCAGACCCTTGGGTTTTGGGCATGATGGAATTGCCCCTGCCTCCGGTATCGGAGTTGAATTAAGAGGAGCCTTCGACTTAGGTGGCCCAACCTTGAACTATTCTGTGTATTCCACCAATGGACCACGATTAAATGACGGAAGTGATGAACCCGAGGAAGCGGGTTTACTCATGTTCCAAAATTTTGAGGACAATAATTTGAGTAAGGCCATTGGTGGTCGTTTGGGAATATTGCCTTTTGCAGATTCATCGACTGAAATCGGGTTTTCAGCCTATTCTACCACTGGTACAGGCCAGGAGGATTCAGAATTTGAGGATATCGGGGCATTCCTATACGCATTGGATTTTTCTTTGGTGAAACAAATTCCTGGACTAAGCGGTATAGTCGATATAAAGGCCCAATACAATAATTCCAATGTGGATACGGCGACATTTATAGAAACTCATGAGGATGGTGACGAAGAAGAATACTCTTTTGACAATCAAAGTAACTCATTCTATGGGCAATTGAGTTATAGGCCTACTATGGCTGATAGCGACTTTATGAAAAAGTTGGAGTTTGTGGGTAGATATTCAGATTTCAACGCACCCGAAGGAGCAGAATGGGAAGAAAAATCCGTGCAATATGCATTTGGCATCAACTACTGGTTAACATGGCGATCAGTAATCAAAATGAGTTATCAGACTACAGAGACTGAAGGCGGACATGATGGAGATGGCATTACCAATACGAATGGTTTTTTTCTTCATTGGGCAATAGGATTCTAAAAAATAATCTAAAAACACAGAAAACATGAAAATAATAAAACAAGTTATAGTACTGGGGTTTTTCTCCGTAGGCATCGTTTACGAGATTTTATCGAAACTTTTTAAAACCATGAGCTTTAAAACAGCACAAAAGCGGTTGTCGCTAGTGATTGTTTTTATAGCTATTGGGGCAACAGCAATTGCCTGTTCTTCAACAAAAGGAACTAGTGCTGAGGATACGACCATAGCCGTAACGGAAATTGAGGAAGAATTCAAAATTGAAAAATCCGGTGCGCAGATGTGGGGAGAAACATGTAACCGTTGTCATTTGGCACCTTCGCCTGCCGACTACAATGATACCGATTGGGAGACCATTAGCCTTCATATGAGGGTAAGAGCCAACATCACAGAAAACGAAATCACGAAAATTGAAGAATTTCTGAAATCGGCGAACTAATTTAAAGTAGCACATTCCCTATTAATAAAAAATTCAATAACGTAGGAAATGTGCTTATAGGAAGTAACTATTAGTAATAATAAAATCAAATATGATGAGAAAAACAACAATTATTTTATTGGCAATTGGCTTAGTAACACTATTCAGTTGCAACCAGAAAACAGATCCTAACGCAATGCTAAAAAGTTCAGAAACGAGAACCGAACTCTTTGATGCGATTGCCAGTAACCACAACTACATGACCGAATTCATGGACAACATGCAAGGCAACGACCATGCCATGCAGATGATGCAGGGTAACCAAAAGATGATGGGTACCATGATGCAGGGTCAGGGTATGCAAATGATGATGAAAGATAGTACGATGATGAAAAACATGATGCATTCCATGATGAAGAATGGAAAGATGATGGGCAACATGATGAAAATGATGTACGAAAAGGGAATGATGAGTGAAGATTGCATGGAGTCCTGCAAAATGATGATGGGCGATATAGGAATGAACATGAAAGGAATGGGAATCATGGACGGTTCAAAGAAAATGGAATCATCCGAAGAGGACCATTCAGAGCACCATTAACAGTTAACTTTTAAAATCTCGACTATGAAGAATCATTGGTTATGGATGGTCCTCGGTTGTGGCCTTCCTTTATTATTTATCTTTTTCGCCCCCGCATTCGGGATCAAGGGCAATCTAACGCTTTTCACATTTATAGTCATCATGTTCGCGGTACATCTCTTGATGCCTATGAGACATGGTGGCGATAGCCATGGGCTAACGGAGGATAACCTTAAAGGAAAAGAGGAAGAAAAGGAAGAGCATGACCAAAAACAGCATCCACACTAAAATCCGCAAAAAAATTAAAAGAAAATATCAAATAGACGGAATCAGTTGTGGAGGTTGTATAACCAGGGTCAAGAAAGAATTGGAGTCTCACGAAGATATTGAGGAGGCAAAGATTTATATAAGTTCGAAAGGACTCGCCAAGATCAGCATGAAATCGAACCTTTCGGTCGATAACCTATAGAACCAGTTGGATTTACTTGAGGGCTATACAATTTAAGAATTGAATTAATTAAGTACTAATATTTAAAACTTTTAACTATGCACTATTTTGAAGGACATTGGGGCGGCATGCACATTATATGGTGGATTATCTGGCTCGTACTACTGGTGTGGATTTTCTTTTTCCCATATGACGTACCCTACCAAAAATCGAGCAATGAAGATCCTTTGCAAATTCTAAAAAAACGATTTGCAAAAGGAGAAATTACCAAGGAAGAATATGAAGATTCAAAAAAAACCTTGGAAACGGACAAATAACTAAAAAACAAAAATCATGAACCGTATAAACACTAAAAAATTCGGATTTGCATTCGGTCTCACGGCCGCCATCCTATACATTGGCTGTTTGGTCGTCATGTTTACGGCTGGCAGGGAAGGTACCATAGATTTTTTCAACAGCCTACTCCATGGGCTTGACACCACCAGTATTATTCGCATGGGTGTTCCTTTTTGGGAAGCTATAATTGGAATTATCCAAACATTCATTATCGGATGGCTGACTGGGGCACTGATCGCAGCTTTTTACAATGCACAACTAAAAACAAAATAAATGGATGAAAACATTTTGAGGCTGTAAAACACATTATCTCCTAACCTCAAAATCTTTAATATACAATGCAAAAAAGAAGATTTACATCCCTAATGGCCGCCAAAGTTCAGGTACAATTAGGATTTGTTAAGTTCAAAGTGTACACGGACATAATTGAATTAATACCACAGGGTTGTACACTATAATTACAACCGATAATAATCAGAATTTAAATAAGTTACTCAAGATGTCAGTAATACATTTAAAAACAATATTGACCCATGTGATTATTGGGATGGGTCTGTTCTATTTTTTGATCCATCCTTTTACCATGGTTCTTTATTGGTTTGAGTTCAATAATACGGCCTATTCCTTTACATTGTTCCAAGAGGTTCTTAGCGAAAGATTGGTTGAAGCCTTTACATTTAAAATGGTTGGAATGAGTGGCATACTTACCGTTTTAGGAGGTTTATTGGGGTTTGTTTCCGGTTTGATTTGGATTAACATCAAAAAGAAAAAGGACTTGATCACCAAGCAGAAACGTCTTCTCCAGCGCGATATAAATGAGTTGATAGCAATGGGAGAGAATGAATGGGTGGAATTTAAATCCTCAATCCGGTATGATTATTATAGAAAAACCACTAACCGAAGTTTGGAAGGGGTCATTGCCAAGACGATCAGTGGTTTTATGAATGCCAAAGGAGGGAGGCTGATTATTGGTGTCGATGATGATGGTAATGTTCTGGGTTTGGAGAACGATTTTAAAACTTTAAAGCACAAGAACAAAGATGGTTTTGAGCGCGAAGTTTTTAGAATAATTTCTGAATATCTAAGCCGAAAAGCCAGTTTCGGATGCCATTTATCCTTTTATCGGCAAGATCTAAAAGATATATGCCTGGTAGATGTTGAGCCGTCATCGGATCCAGTATATGTAAAGGATGGTAAAAATACCGTCTTTTATATTAGGACGGGCAATGCCACTTACCCCCTTTCAGTAGAGGAAACCGTTGAGTATTTAAAAATTCAAAAAGCATAATAGCTATGCAATACATCTGGTTCATATGGTCTATTATCATTCTTGCCCTTTGGGCGGTGGTTTACTTCTATAAAAAAGACTCTAGGAAAGAGATGCTCAAAATGAGCTGGATTACGATGCCCTTTGGGCTTACCGAACCCCTGTTTGTGCCAGATTATTGGCACCCCCCTTCAGTATTTGACTTGGCAGAGAAAACTGGTTTTGACATTGAGAGCCTTATTTTTTCCTTTGCAATCGGCGGTATCGGATCAGTATTGTACAACATCATTTTTATCAGGCGTTATGTCAAAATACCTCAATCGGAGCGTAATCATGATATGCATAAACTACATGTTTACATTCTTTTTGTCCCATTTATTATCTTTTTGGCCTTAAGTCCATTCACTCCCCTCAGTCATATATATTGTGGAACACTGGCAATGTTCTTTGGGGGATTGGCAACCACCTTTTGTCGTCCAGACCTCTCTAGTAAAATATGGATCGGGGGGTTCCTTTTTACACTACTCTATTTTATTTATTTCGGAAGCATCCTTCCCTTTTACCCTGATTACGTAGAACAATTTTGGAATTTAGATAATCTGACCAAAATTTTTGTATTCGGTATTCCTATAGAAGAGTTATTATTCGCATTTACTTTCGGTATGTACTGGTCTGGGTTATATGAACATTTGTACTGGAGAAAGTTAATTAAACCCACAGTGCAAAGCTGAGGTTATTGAACAATTATATTAATGTAACATTTATAAAAAAAGTCATGAAAATACTGTTAGCCATAGATGGTTCCAAATATAGCAAAGTAGCGGTTGACGAATTAATGCAGATGACATTCGCACCCGACACCGAGGTACGCATTGTAACGGTTTTTGAGAATGTTTTATTGGGCGCGCCAGGACCGGTTCCTATGGGCGGTTTACCTAGCGACTATGAAAAAGCCATATTGGCAGAAAAAAAATCAGCAAAAGATACCGTTGAGCATGCCGCTCAATTATTAAAAAAAAACACCCAACTAGTGGTAACTACAGCAGTGCTTAATGGTCTGCCAAAACATGCAATTCTTGAAGAGGCAGAAGCCTTTAACGCTGCTCTAATCGTAGTAGGGTCACAAGGTCATGGCGCGGTATCCCGGTTTCTGTTGGGGTCTGTCTCCCAGTCTTTGTCGATGCATGCTGACTGCTCGGTTTTGATAGTAAGAAAACGCAGCACAAAAGAGAAAAATACTCAGTAAAAAGTTAATGAACAAGAACCAAATGTTAAACGGTATCGACGATCATATATGCAAAGTGATGGAAGCAATCTGCTTGCCAAATTCTAAGCTGCCACGGGTAGTTATAGTTGGAGGTGGCTTTGCGGGTCTAGCATCGGTAGAAGGGCTGAAAAATAAAGATGTTCAGGTTGTGCTGATAGACCGTAACAATTTTCATCAGTTCCAGCCCTTATTTTATCAGGTAGCTACCAGTGCGCTTGAACCTGATAGTATTGTGTTTCCTTTTAGGAAACAAATTAAAGGGTACAAAAACGTAAGTTTCAGACTGGCCGAGGTACTGGAAATACAAGCCTCCGTCAATACTGTTATAACAAACAAAGGAAAACTTACATACGATTATCTGGTCTTGGCAACCGGAACTAAGACCAACTTCTTTGGTATGGAAGAAGTGGAAAGAAATAGTTTGGGCATGAAAGATATCCGGGACTCTTTGAATATCCGCCATATGATGTTGCAAAACTTGGAGCAAGCGGCGATTACCTGTGATGATGAGGAACGCGATGCCCTTACCAATTTTGTCATCGTTGGCGGTGGCCCAGCAGGAGTGGAAATGGCAGGTGCCTTGGCGGAGTTTTGCAAATACATCCTTCCAAAGGACTATCCCGAATATCCTTCTTCTATAATGAACATTTATTTAGTGGAAGCGAATAATGAACTACTGGCAACCATGTCGGATAAGGCCTCTATGAATACTTTAAACTATTTGGAGAAACTAGGTGTTGAAGTTCTCTTGAACGAATCGGTCAGCGATTATGATGGCAAGATCGTCCAGACAAAAAGGGGTAAAAAGTTGTTGGCCCGAAATCTTATATGGACAGCTGGAGTAAAAGGTCAATTTCCCAAAGGGATTGAAGATAAACATGTAGTTAGAGGCAACCGAATAAAAACCGATACCTATCTGAAGGTAGAAGGTCACGAAAATATTTTTGCCATAGGTGACATTGCCGCAATAATTACTCAAGACATTCCTAAAGGGCATCCACAAGTTGCCCAAACAGCCATACAGCAAGGGAAATATTTAGGTGATTCACTTTTTAATATAATTAATAACAGGCCTATAAAGCCTTTCAAATACAAAGACAAAGGAGCCTTGGCAACCGTAGGTAAACGTAGGGCTGTAGCAGATTTGGGCAAATTCAAATTTGCAGGTTATTTCGCTTGGTTACTTTGGTCTGTAGTACACCTAATGGCTATAAGTGGTTTCAAGAATAGATTGATGGTTGGTTTTAATTGGGCGGTAAGCTATTTCACCTACGAAAAGAGCAACCGCCTAATTATTCGAAATTTCAAACAAAAAAAATAAAATTTTAAGTATATGAAAAATATAGCAGTTATAGGATATGGAGTAATTGGTAAACGTGTAGCCGATGCCATAAATCTTCAAATTGACATGGACCTAGTTGGGGTTTGCGATGTTATTAGTGATTGGCGTATTCATAACGCGGTAAAAAAGGGGTTCGATATCTATGCAGCAACCCAAGATGCTGCCGATAAAATGAAGTCTGAAGGCATCTCTGTAAAAGGAAATATACAAGAGCTATTAGACACAATCGACCTTGTTGTGGATTGTACACCAAAAAACATAGCAGCCAAAAATGTTGAAACATACAAAAAAAGAGGTATAAAATTTATTGTTGAGGGTGGCGAAAAGCACGAAACCACAGGGCATTCTTTTAATGCCGAAAGCAATTACAAAACTGCAATTGGTTTAAATCAAACAAGAGTCGTTTCGTGTAATACAACATCTATCTTGAGAACTCTTGGTGCCTTAAAAAGAGCTGATTTATTGGATTATGCACGAGGTACATTGTTAAGAAGGGCAACAGATCCTTGGGAGAGTCATTTAGGCGGTATTATGAACACCATGGTTCCCGAAAAAGATATACCAAGTCATCAAGGTCCGGATGCCAAAAGTGTCGATCCTGATTTGGATGTCATCACGTCAGCAGTAAAAGTACCTGAAACCTTAAGTCATATGCACTACTGGAATGTGAAACTAAAAAAACAGGTAACAAAAGAGGAAGTAATTAATGCCTTTAAAACATCCAGTCGAATAAAATTGATTCGCTATGACCAGGGACTGGTTTCGAACAATACAATTAAAGAAATGTTCTTGGATATGGGCAGACCTTGGGGAGATATGTACGAAGTAGCCCTTTGGGAAGATATGTTGAAGGTAGTGGGCGATGAACTCTTTTATGCCTATGTGGTAGATAATCAGGCTATTGTTATTCCTGAAACCATTGATGCCATTAGAGCACTTACTGGAATAGAAACGGATGCAGCAAAATCCATCACTAAAACCAATACAAGTTTAGGAATCAATTAAACGCCATTAAGATGAAAACAGACAAAAACATAATAGAACTTTTAGGAGAAAAAGCAGACTTCTATTTAGAACACGTTTGTGAAAAAATTACAAAGGATGAATTGCAAACCCCTAATAAGACAAGCCTAGATAAAGTATTTGCCCAAAGTAATAGAAATCCGCAAGTACTGCGAAGTCTTGCCCAATTATACGGTCAAGGAAATCTAGGAAGTACCGGCTATTTAAGTATTCTTCCCGTAGACCAGGGTATCGAGCATAGTGCAGCTTTTTCATTCTATAAAAACCCGGACTATTTTGACCCTGAGAATATTATAAAATTGGCCATAGAAGCAGGATGCAATGGAGTGGCATCAACCTATGGTGTTTTGGGATTAAATGCAAGGAAATATGCCCATAAAATTCCATTTATAGTGAAGATTAATCACAATGAATTACTTACCTATCCCAACAAATATGACCAAACCTTATTTGGAAAGGTAAAAGATGCTTGGAATATGGGAGCGGTTGCTGTAGGTGCGACCGTGTACTTTGGTTCAGAGAAAAGCAACAGGCAAATCAAGGAAATTTCCGAAGCATTTGAAGAAGCTCATAATCTGGGTATGGCAACCATCTTATGGTGCTACACCCGAAACGAAGCATTCAAAACAGAAAAAGAAGATTATCACGCAGCTGCCGACGTAACTGGTCAGGCAAATCATTTAGGTGTAACCATACAGGCAGATATTATTAAGCAAAAACTTCCAACCAACAATTTTGGTTTTAAGAATATCGATTTCGGTAAATATGATGATGAAATGTATGAAACGCTCACTACAGAACACCCTATTGATTTATGCAGATTACAAGTAGCAAATTGCTATATGGGAAAAATAGGGTTGATTAATTCAGGTGGTGGCTCTAAAGGGGAGACTGATTTAGCTGAAGCTATTACAACAGCAGTAGTTAATAAGCGTGCTGGAGGCTCAGGGCTAATATTAGGAAGAAAGGCTTTTCAAAAGCCTTTCGGTGAAGGCGTTGAAGTATTACAATCCGTTCAGAAAGTTTATTTGGACAATAGAATTACAATCGCATGAAATATTGAATTTAAAAATTTTAGAAATATGAATCAACCCATAAAGCACATTGGCCTATTTACGTCTGGAGGAGATAGCCCTGGAATGAACGCTGCACTCTATGCCATAACCAAATCCGCTGAAGTAAAGGACATAAAAGTAAGTGGTTTTCGAAAAGGGTATGAAGGGTTGATAGATGGGGATTTAGTACCATTAAAATCACTTGAATTACAAAAGTCAACACACCAAGGAGTCACTATTATAAAAACCGCACGGAGTAAGCGATTTCTGGAAATGGAGGGTCGAAAAAAAGCATTGCAAACCCTAAAAGCAAACAACGTAGATGCCCTTATTGCTATTGGCGGCGATGGCACATTTAAAGGTCCATTGGTTTTTTCAGAAATATGCGATATCCCATTTATAGGTATTCCTGGAACTATTGACAATGATATTTCGGGTACGGATTATACACTGGGTTTTGATTCCGCATTAAACACGGCCATTCAAAATATTGACAAAATAAAAGATACTACCGAATCTCACAACCATGTTTTTATTGTGGAAGTAATGGGAAGGGATTCTGGCTACATCGCTATTCATTCAGGATTAATGGTAGGTACCGATGCAATCCTTTTTCGGGAAAGCGGGGCCGATTTTATTCATCTATTAGATAAGATTAAAAACTACGATAACAAAGATGCCTTCCTTGTCGAGATTTCTGAAGGTGATGAAATAGGTGCAGAACTTGTTTCCTCAAAAATAATGGAAGTTAATCCCGATGTCGATTTACAATTTACAAAACTCGGCCACGTGCAGCGAGGTGGAAATCCTTCTGCTTTGGATAGAAAGTTGGGCATTAGACTTGGTATAGCAAGTATAAACGCACTTTCACAAGGTAAAAATAATGCAATGGTTGATATTTCAAAAAATCAATTGCACCTACCCCCTTTTAAAGAGGTGGTCAAACAACACCAGGTAAATACGGAAATATACGAACTTCTAGAACTATTTGGAAAATGAAAACCACCATATTTAGCACCCATAAACTTGAAGAACCATATCTGCTAAAAGCGATTAACGGTAAGCACCAATTAAAACTGCTAGTAAGTCGTTTAACCGAAGAAACTGCTTTTCTAGCTACTGGCTCTAAAACTGTAAGACTATTTACGGGCAATGATGCTTCTGCCCAGGTTCTTGAAAAACTAAATGCTTTTGGTGTTAAGCACCTCGCGCTACGGTCAGCTGGTTTCAATCACATCGATTTAAAAAAAGCATCAGAACTGGGTATAAAAGTGGCTCGTGTTCCTGCCTATTCGCCCTATGCCATTGCCGAACACACAATAACGCTGATACTCGCGTTAAATCGAAAACTGATTAAAGCCCACAACAGGGTTCGTGACCAGAATTTCTCATTGAACGGCCTTACGGGTTTTGACCTTAATGGAAAAACCTTCGGTGTCATTGGAACAGGAAAAATAGGGTCTGTGTTAGTAAGGGTTCTATACGGTTTCGGCTGTAAAATACTTGCCCAAGATGTCTTTGAAGATGAAAATCTAATTTATTTCTATAATGTGAGTTTTACCGACTGTAAAACTACCTGCAAGGAGGCGGATATTATAAGCTTACACCTACCGCTTACTTCCTCAACAAAACATTTAAGTGACAAAGAGCACATAGCACTTATGAAACCTGGGATAATACTTATCAATACAAGTCTTGGAGGGCCGGTAGATACTAAAGCAGTTATCAAAGGATTGAAAACTAAAAAAATAGGGTATTTCGGGATTGATGTGTATGAGAAAGAAGAAGGATTGTTCTTTAAAGACCTTTCCGATGACATTTTGCAAAACGATGTGATTGCACGATTAATGACCTTCAATAATATTTTGATAACCAGTCATCAAGCTTTTTTGACCGAAACAACATTGACCAACATTGCTGAAACAACCATATATAATATGGATTGTTTTGAAAAACAAATACTTTCTGGAAACGGAGTTTCCATAGAATAATATACAAAATATGAACAATATGAAAAACATACTCGTACCCACCGATTTCTCTGAAAACTGTACCAAAGCTGCACATCTTGGGATTAAAATGGCAAATATATACAATGCGGAAATACACTTTCTACATCAAATGACAACCCCTGTGGATTGGGTAAAATTAGATAAGCTTAAAGAAAAGCGCTACTCAGAAACCTTAAAGCAGATAGGAGCTGCAAAAGATAATTTACGTAAACTCGAAAAAATAGCAGAACACAAAGGTCTTAAATGCCGAACCTTTCTTCAGTTTGATTCAGGACAAAAAGATATTTTGGAACATTCCGGTTATTTTCATCATGACTTCATCATTACAGGAAGTAGTGGCACTAAAGGTGTCATAAGAGAAATTACCGGTAGTAATGTCGAGGAAATTGTACGAAAAGCCAACGCACCCGTAATTGTTGTAAAAGATGAAGAGGTCAACTTTCCTTTTAAAAATATTGTATTTGTTTCAAATTTCGAAGAGAATATAACCGATGCTTTTAAGCAGGTAATATCCATTGCTAATAAATGTGGTGCCCGCATCCACCTATTGCGTATTAATACCGAAACCGATTTCAATAATATTAAACTTGGTCTAGACCCTATTGAAAAAATGTCACAAAACTTTCCGGAGTTGAAAAACTATTCAATGGCTGTATATAATGAACCCTCAGTTGAAACGGGCATCAATACATTTCTAAAACAACATCCTTCAGATTTAATAGCAATGGTCACACACGGTAAAACAGGATTTTTAAGTCTGTTTTCAAAAAGTATTGCCGAAGGTGTTACCAATCATTCCACTTTACCTGTAATGACAATACATATTTAAGCAATGGACAACTCAATAAACATAATAAAACACTCGGGAGATATTGTTCCTTTTAATGTTGACAAACTCAAAGATTCATTGCGACGTGCTCAAGCAAGTGAGGAGATAATTCAACAGATAGTAGCACAAATTGAGTCTGTAATTTACGATGGGATTACTACGAAAAAAATCTACCAAATGGCATTTAAAATGCTTAAAGGTAAATCACGTGTAAGTGCTTCAAAATACAAACTCAAAAAAGCATTGATGGAATTGGGCCCTTCTGGCTTTCCGTTTGAAAAGTTAGTGGGAAAACTATTGGAACACGAAGGATTTGAAACGAAGGTTGGTGTGATTGTACTAGGCAACTGCGTACAGCACGAAGTAGATGTAATAGCCCAAAAGGATAATTACCATTATATGATTGAGTGCAAATACCATAGTGACCAAGGTAGGTTTTGTAATGTCAAGATTCCCTTGTACATCCATTCACGATTTTTGGATGTTGAAAAACAATGGGAACATCAAAAGGGTCACGAAGCTAAACTACATAAAGGTGGTGTATATACCAATACACGATTTACTACGGATGCAATACAGTACGGCAAATGTGTTGGATTGTTTATGACAAGCTGGGATTATCCAATGGGAAACGGTCTAAAAGACAGAATCGATAAGTCGGGGTTGCATCCATTAACAGCATTAACAACAATGACCAAATCCGAAAAGACAAAATTATTGGATAAAGGTATTGTACTATGCAAAGAGCTTCACGAAAAACCTACTTTATTAAATCAAATCGGAATTGATAAAACAAGACATAAAAAGATTTTGGAAGATTCTGAAGCGTTGTGTAAAAACAATTAAAAAATAATTATATGAAAACTGAAGAATTAAAAAAACAGAACAACATAGATTTTGAGCCTTTTTACGAAGCATTGGAAGACGACCCAAAACTGCTTGAAAAGACCTTGGAAATACTATTGGATATAGTAGACTTTGAGCCTAAATCCATAAAAAAGGTAGCTTTTTATATCAAAGAAGATTCACGAAATCTATATAATGAAGTGGTAGCGTTATACAAATCGACCCTAGACAAAGGAAACACATCTTCCTGTTGTGGTGGACACTAATACATAAGAATACGATGAAAAACAATAAAATCAACATCCACTTTTTGGGAGCGGCCGGTACTGTAACTGGCTCAAAATATTTAGTGGATACGGGAGAGAGAAAGATATTGATAGATTGCGGACTTTTTCAAGGGTTAAAGGAATTGCGCCTTATAAACTGGGAATATCCACCCGTTAAAGTTTCAGAAATTGACAATGTGCTTCTTACCCATGGTCATATGGACCATACTGGGTATTTGCCAAGATTGGTAAAGCAAGGATTTAATGGCACTATATACGGTACAAACCCCACTTTGGACATTGCAGAAATCATCTTGAATGATAGCGCAAAAATTCAGGAACAAGAAGCCGAACGTGCCAATAAAGATGGCTATTCAAAACATAGTCCTGCAGAACCTCTTTACGATTTAAAAGATGTAGAAAATACCATCCCACATTTTAAAGGTATTCCGCCATCACAGTGGATTCATTTATTTGATGGTATTAAAGCTCGTTTCCAATACAATGGTCATATTATTGGCGCCACTTTCATTGAACTGGATGTAAACGGAAAACGCTTTGTCTTTTCAGGAGATATAGGTAGAACCAACGATTTACTCTTATACCAACCTCTAAAACCCAATAAAGCGGATGTCTTATTCATTGAGTCAACCTACGGTGGAAGATTTCATCCTGACGAAGTAGAAGCCATTCCAAAGATTGAAAAATTAGTTAATGACACTATAAATAGAAGTGGCAGCCTTTTTATCCCAAGTTTTTCTGTAGAACGTGCACAATTAATGATGCTTATTTTGTGGAGGCTATTAAAAGAAAATAAAATTCCGAAAGTACCAATGATAATGGATAGCCCTATGGGAGCCAATGTTTTGGAATTATTTCATCGCTCAAGAGACTGGCACAAACTTGAGAAACATGAATGTGATGAAATGTGTTCCTATTTTACGGTTGTTAGCAGCTATCGGGAAACTATGGAATTACGAACCGACGAGAAACCAAAAATCGTCGTTGCGGGAAGTGGGATGCTTACAGGAGGACGTATGCTAAACTATCTTGAAACTCAAGCTCAAAATCCTAGTAATACACTACTTTTTGTAGGTTACCAAGCCGAAGGAACTCGTGGAAGAAAATTACTGGAAGGCGATAAGGAATTGAAAGTGTATGGAAAATGGGTGCCGTTTCATATGGAAGTTGCGGAAATTGAAGGACTTTCGGCACACGCTGACCATACCGAACTTATGGATTGGATGAGCAAGGTTAAAAATAAACCAGCACATATTTTTATTGTCCACGGTGAAAAGGAAAGTGCAGAAGCATTACAAAAAGGTATCAAGGAAACCTATGATTGGGATGCCGAAATCCCGGAATTATATACTATAACAGGAATAGAATAATCCATGGAACAACATTCAAACATATTAAAATACAAACACCTTGGCATTTACACTCAAAACGAGAATGTGGTTTACATGCGTGAGGATTGTCATGTCTGTATTTCAGAAGGCTTTGAAGCACTTACAAGAATCAGGATATTCAAGGCAACATCTTCTATTGTGGCTAGTCTGAATGTTATAAGTTCGAATATTCTTCTTCCAAATGAAATAGGATTATCGGAAGCGGCAGCAAAAAAATTAAACGTTTCAGAAAATGAAACTTTGTATGTTTCACATTTGGAACCTATTGAATCGTTAAGCTACGTAAGAGCAAAAATCTATAATCAAAAACTAGATTATAACGCCTTTAACAATATTATAACCGATATTGTCGAAGGAGATTATTCCAACATTCATCTTTCAGCATTTATTACAGCTTGCGCAGGTGACCGAATGGATATTAATGAAATATCCGACCTCACTAAAGCTATGATTGCTTCTGGAAAGCAATTAGATTGGAAAAAAGATATCGTAGTCGATAAGCATTGCATTGGCGGATTACCTGGTAATAGAACCACCCCTTTGGTAGTGGCTATTGTTGCCGCCTATGGGCTTACTATGCCCAAAACATCATCCCGCGCTATTACATCCCCAGCAGGTACTGCTGATACAATGGAAGTGTTGACCAATGTGACGCTTTCTGCAGATGAAATAAAAGCGGTTGTCAATAAAGAAAGTGGTTGTTTTGTTTGGGGCGGTACCGCTCAATTGAGTCCTGCAGATGATTTACTTATTAAAATTGAAAAAGCCCTGGATATTGATAGCGAAGGGCAGCTCATAGCTTCGGTTCTATCAAAAAAAGCGGCTGCTGGTTCTACTCACGTTGTTATTGATATCCCAGTAGGTGAAACTGCCAAGGTACGTAGTATGGAAATGGCTGAAAAGCTAAAAAGTCATTTGGAAAATGTCGGTAACGCTGTTGGGCTTAATGTAAGGGTTGTCATCACTGATGGGACCCAACCTGTCGGAAAAGGAATTGGCCCTACATTAGAAGCCATCGATGTACTAAAAGTTTTAAAAAATGAAGACGATGCACCAATCGATTTACGGGAGAGAGCATTGCTTTTGGCTGGCGAACTGATAGAACTTTCAGGAAAGGCCGAAAAAGGAAAAGGAATGGAAACCGCCAAAGAGGTACTTACATCTGGTAAGGCTTATGAAAAATTCCTTGCTATTTGTAAGGCACAAGGGCGTTTTACACAACCTGTTTTAGCGCCTTATAAAACAGAAATCAAGGCAAAGTCTTCAGGGGTGTTGAAACGTATTGACAATCGAAAGATTGCAAAACTCGCCAAACTTT
>TARA_R110001583_G_scaffold85875_1_pt1 | contig 18956 bp, 11 predicted proteins | sample TARA_R110001583 | Tara Oceans TARA_R110001583 (sample SAMEA4398432) | marine metagenome | biome: Polar Biome; feature: [MES] marine water layer (ENVO:01000295) within the mesopelagic zone...; material: water (ENVO:00002006), including particulate matter (ENVO:01000060) such as...... | reverse complement strand
TTGCAGCCAGAGCAATGTGAGTGGGTCAGTGCTGCCTGGCTGAACCACTGACGAACCCTTGGTTATCGCTAAAAATTACCGGGTTACCTAATGGTAAGGATGCTGGCTATGCGGGGCCAGCAACCCTCAATGTACCGATATTCACGAATGTGAGATGCTGTGATCAGTATCGGGATATACAATCTAAAGGACTTGAGGCATGGCATCCCCTGCCCAAAAGCTCAAAGTTAGAAGGCAGTTTTATACTTCCCCTGAAAAACGCCGATAATTAGCCATGTCATTGAGATAACGCTTCCAATTATTGCGTCTTAGCCCAACTAGCGTCAGTCTACAGTTCTGTATAGATATCTGGTCAGGGCCTCTTTCCAAATGCCCGCCGCACAGTTGATACCGATAATCCAGACTTCCACTTCTTATCCGCCATTACCCATTGATAACCAGACCTGCCCTCGTGTTGGGATATCACCGTAGCTTGAAGCTGTGCCTTCTAATACCCATGTGACATAACATAGCCCTTCCGCTATATTGCATCCCTCAACTCTCTAGCAAGGACAGGTACAGACTCATGGCTATTGGGAGCAGCGGTCGTCTCGTTATCGAAGTCGACCCAGAGCTAAAGAAGAAGATCCATGATGCGGTTCGAGCGCGCGGCCTGACGCTGCGGGAGTGGTTCATAAGGCAGGCCGAGCAAGATCTACTGATAGTTGATGCTACGCAAGCCCGAAAAACCGTCGCTGCACCGAAGCAGACGCCTTGATCTCGACGACATACCCTCTGGAGTTTTATGGCCAATAAAATCGCTGCGATCGCGTACCTCGGTGATCTCATGGGCGGTGGTCTCCTGTTATCCGAGACCAAGGTGCTGACCGAGGTGCTGCTGACCCACCCCACGCCCGCAGAGTGGCAGCGCCTTGTGGGTGAGGAGAACATCCTACAGAAGAACTCCATCCACTCTGCCCGTAGGGTGGCTCTTGCCGTGAAAAACCGCTTAGAACCCCTAGGCGAGCCGTTCTGGCGTGATCTTCAGCAGGCTGACACCGAGACCAGCAAACAACTGATCCTCTTTGCAGTATTGGCGCGTTCCAAAGCGATGACGGATTTCATGAGCACGGTCATGGCGGATGCACGCCGTATCTATCAAGATGAGCTCCATACCAGCTGCTGGACCGACTTTATCGACACTCGCTCCCGCAGTGTGGCGGGTCTGGACAGCTACGCAGAGAGCACCGTGATTCGCATGGGCAATAACGTCTTCCGCATGCTGGTTGACTGCGGTTACCTCTCCGAAGGCCGGTCTACCAAGAAATTACACAAGCCCTTTGTGTTGCCACTGATCGGTAATTGGGCTGCACGACAGAACCGAATGGATGTCTTAGAGGCAATGGAAAGCTGATGAAGCAGTTACAGGCACGCTTGGATCGAGTCCTTGAGCGTATTGAAAGTCCAGAATTCCTGAACAACAAGGGCCTTGGGAACGAAATAGGGTTCTACGTCTTTGACTACCCCGCAGAACGCGAGCTGTTGGTGCGTCAGCATCTCGGGTTTCTGACCGACAAACTGAGCAACCGGGGTTATCGTTACGCCCACATCAACATTTTTGAAGCCATCATCCAGCTGCTACAGGATGAAGGCATACTCGAAGATGCCTTTGAGCTGCAACAAGCTGAAGGCGATGCTGCCCTGCGTGAAGCCCTCAAAGGGGTGCTCGGGCAAGAGGACATTGCCCGCTACATCGTTAAGCTGGTTAAGCCTGAAGAGCAGCAGTTTGTGCTCTTGAGCGGGCTCGGTAGCGCATGGCCTCTGATTCGCGGCCACAGCCTGCTCAATGCCCTGCACGCCGCGATGGGGCACACACCTCTGGTTTTGTTTTACCCCGGCACCTATAACGGTCTGGAGCTTCACCCCTTCGGCCTGATCGGATCATCTAATTACTACCGCGCTTTCCAGCTTGTTCCCACCATGGATGGCATGCGCTAATCGTTCAAGGAGCAGTACCGAATGAACATTGAACAGCTGTTTAACAAACCCCTCACCCGCGACATCAACGGCGTGGTGAAAGCGGATCAACTGGATGACCAGAGCGTCTGGGTCGAACTGGATGAGTACGTCGTCACCAATGAGCTCAACCGCCACTTGCGGAGCTTCTTCGAGACCTATCTGCCGGCCATACAGAATCCCGACGATCCTGCGGTGGCTGGTAAGATCGGTGTTTGGGTCTCCGGCTTCTTTGGCAGCGGTAAGTCCCACTTCATCAAGATCCTGTCCTACCTGTTAGAGAACCGGGAAGCACGCTTTGGCGGTGACACCCAGCGGGCTATCGAGTTTTTCCGTGAGAAGATCGCCGACGGCATGCTGTTCAGTGATATTCACGCGGCGGTGAATCGGCCCGCCGATGTAATCCTGTTCAACATCGATAGCCGGGCCTCTACCGAGGATAAGGAAGACGCGATCCTCAAGGTCTTCTTGAAGGTGTTTAACGAACACGTAGGTTACTGCGGCGTCTACCCGCACCTTGCCCATCTGGAACGTGAACTGGACGAACAGGGGCTGTACGAGACCTTCCAAAAGCACTTCTATGAGCTGACGGACAAGCGTTGGCCTGAGGAGCGGCTTAAGTATCGCTTTAAGAAAGACCAGCTGATCAAAGCGTTTGCGATGACCACGGGGCAGACCGAAGAGTCTGCACGGGAAACCTTCTCTTCGTTGGAGAACAACTTCCCCTTAGATATCGCCACCTTCTGCAAGTGGGTCAAGAGCTATCTGGATCGCTCGGGTGATAAGCGCATCCTGTTCCTGGTGGATGAGGTCGGGCAGTTCGTTGGTCAGAATACGCAAATGATGCTCAAGCTCCAGACCATCACCGAGAATCTGGGTACCTACTGTGGCGGTCGCGCCTGGGTGATAGTTACCTCACAGGCGGATATCGATGCCGCGCTGGGTGATCTCAGTGCTGCCCAGAGCAACGACTTCTCGAAAATCACCGGCCGCTTCCACACGCGTATCTCCTTGTCGTCGTCTAACACCAATGAAGTCATCCAGAAGCGGTTGCTGCAAAAGACCGACGCTGCACGCGAAGAACTGGGTAAGGTTTGGAATCAAAAAGGAGATGTGCTGAAGAACCAGCTGGCCTTCGATGCCACAACCACGGCGGAGTTGACCAGCTTCAGCGACAACGTAGCGTTCGTCGACAATTATCCGTTTATTCCCTACCAGTACCTGCTGGTACAGAAGGTGTTTGAGTCGATACGACGGGTCGGGGCTACCGGCAAGCACCTGTCCCGTGGCGAACGGTCACTGCTGGACGCGTTCCAGAACGCCGCCTGTCAGATCAAAGAGCTCGATATCGGGGCACTGATACCCTTTCACTGTTTCTATCCTGCGATTGAAAGCTTCTTAGAGACCAGTGTTAAGCAGACTATCGATATGGCGTGTGAGAACCAGAGTCTGACCGCGTTCGACTCTAAGATCCTCAAGTCCCTGTTCTTGGTTCGCTACGTCGATGTGGTCAAAAGCACCTTGGACAATCTGGTCACGCTGAGTATCGATCAGATCGACGCCGACAAGATCAGCCTGCGTAAACAGATCGACGAGTCGCTGACCCGGCTGGAACGACAGCTACTGATCTCCCGCAACGGTGATGAGTACATCTTTCTGACCAACGAAGAGAAAGAGATCGAGAACGAGATCAGGCATACCGACATCGAATCGTCGGAGATGACCAACGAGTTGTCGAAGCTGATCTTCGATGAGGTGCTCCAGCGCAAAAACGTCTACCGCTACCCGGTGAACAAGCAGGACTTCAAGGTCAGTCGCTTCTGTAATGCCCATGCCAAAGATGGCGCAACGCTGGAAGACTTAGTAGTCAAGGTGGTCTCACCATTAGACCCCAATTACCCCGAATACCATGAACAGCACTGCCTGAATCAATCATCAGACAGCAACGGTGCGATTATCATCAAGATGGGGGAGCATAAGCGCCTCTGGGATGAGCTGACTACCTTCATCAAGACCAATCGCTTCCTCAAACTCACCAGCGGTCAACGCCCAGAACAGGACGCCCTGCTACGTGAGAAGGCGATGGAAAATCAGGAGCGCAGCAAGCGCCTGCGCCACGACTTCGAAGACCTGTTCCGGGAAGCACCGCTGTACGCCATCGGTGCCAAGCTGGATGCCGGCACGTCTGCCCCCGTCACCCGGATGGATAACGCCTACCAGTACGTCATTGAGAACACCTTCGGCAAGCTGAATATCTTGAAGCCGACCCCCGGTGATGTGCTGCGCGAACTGCAATCCGTACTGGTGGCTGATGACGTCACTCAGGCAGGGCTGGATCTTGCTGATGAGGGCTGTAATCCTCAGGCGACAAAGCTTGTTGAGCTCAACATCGCGCTGAATGTTGAGCTCAACAAGCCGGTGTATGTACGTGATGTCGTGACCCATTTCAGTCGTCGCCCTTATGGCTGGCCGGATAATGAGATCTTGCTGCTCGTCGGCCGTTTGGCACTGGCCGGCAAGATCAGCTTCACCTACCAGAAAGCGGAGCTGTCCCTCAGGCAAGCCTATGAACCACTGACCAGCGTGCGCAAGCGCGGTGAGATCCGCATCAACAAGATCCGTCAGCATGATGAACGCCAGCTGAGAAAAGCGGCGGACCTCGCAAAAGACCTTTTCAACAAAACCTTCACTGGCACGTCCGAGAAGGAACTGTCTGATCTGATCAGCAAAGAGCTGCAACGCTGGCAGGTCGCCCTAAGATCCTTCAAGAGTAAGGCCGAAACCGGTCATTACCCCGGCCGGGATAAGATCGAAACGGGGCTGGTGCTGACCAGTGACCTCCTGGGTCAGTCCAACGGTTACAACCGCGTCCAGAACCTGCTTGAAAACGGAGACTCACTAAAAGACTTCGCCGAAGATTTCGAAGATCTGGATGACTTCTACACCAGTCAGTTCAGCACTTGGCAGCAACTCTCGCAGGCGTTGGATGTGCAGTTCAAACCCAACCGGACCGCGTTGGACAAAGACCCCGCAGCGGCGAAGGCCCTGACCGAGCTGGAACGAATCTATCACCACCCCGAGCCCTACGGCCTGCTGGCAAAAGTCAGCAACCTGATCGATCAGGTACAACGGGTGAACGAGCAGCTGATCGACGCCAAGCGCAGCCACGCACTGGGGCGGGTCGAGATGCGCATTGGTCAGGTGAAAAAAACACTGGATGATGCCGGCGCACCTACCGACCTGCATAACAAGGCACTGCGGCAACTCCAGCAGTGCAAGCAACGTATCGAAAGCACTTCGTCGCTGTACCAGATCAGCAGCGAACAGACCGAAGCCGAAGGGTTTGAAGATGACGCCTACGAGGCTATCAACGCCTATATCGAGTCTCAGAAGCCCAAAGCACCGCCTGTCGCACCGCCGCAGCCGGCCGGAATCGGAGAACCAACGCCTCCTGTGATTACCCCTAAGGTGGTCAGGGCAAAACAAACCGTCACCGTCAGTCCCGCTGAGACCTTCTCTAAGGCGTTTAGAGGTGGGTTCATGGAATCATCGGATGATGTTGAGACCTACCTTCGATCGCTTCGTGAGCAGCTCATGAGGGCGGTAGAGGCCGGAGATCGCATTCGCATTAAATAACTACAACTTGGACGTAGGAGAGTGGATATGGAAAATTTAGTAATGCTCATCGTATTACCCTTGGTGACCTTTGTTGCCGCCTGGGCGATCGCCAGTTGGCGTGCCCAGCGAAACAACCAACAGATGCAGACGGATCTGCAAGTAACGCAGGCCGATCTGGCGCGTGCTCAGGCAGAGCTGTCGGAGCTACAGGCCACACAGGGCACCCTGTCTGGAGAGAAGGCGGCACTGGATATTGCTTACGGCCGCTTGGAAACCGAACGCGATAACGGCAAGGCACAGATAGCACGTCTTGAGGAGGATCTGACAACGCAAAAGAACAACCTCGTCGATTTGCGTAGCATCGAACAGCAGGCCAGAGAAGCCAGTGCCAAAGCTCAGGAAGCGGCCGACAAGCTGAAAGAACAGCTCAATAGCAACAGCGAGTCCTTTAAAGAGCGCATGGGGGAGAAAGACCAGCGGGTCACGGATCTGGTTCAGAAGCTGTCTGACGCGGATGCAGAGCATAAAGCGACCTCTACGTTGCTGGCAGAAAGCCGAGAAGCCAGTGCCACCGCACAAGAAGCGGCAGATAAGCTGAAAGAACAGGCGGTCACCAACGCCACGACGTACAAGGAGCGCATCGAGGAAAGAGATCAGCGTATCCAGCAGCTTGATGCAAAGCTAACCACGGCAGAGGCCACCCAGAAGCAGACTGCCGCTCAGCTGGCTGAAGATCGTGAAGCACTCAAAAAAGTCCAGACCCAGCTGGATGAGAAGCAGGATGCACACGACAACTACAAGACGTGGTGGGAGCAGTCCAAAGCAGAGCTGAAGACAACAGAGGGCAAATACACGGCGCTGACCAACGCCCATGGCCAGCTCAAGACCTCTTTGGAGGAGAAGCAGCAACACTTTGACGCCCAGTTGCAGCTGATACAGCAAAATCGAGAAGAGCTAACCAAAGAGTTCGAGCGTCTCGCCAATGAGGTGCTGGAGCGCAAAGGCAAGGCGTTTAAAGAGTTGAACCACGAAAGCATCACCAACTTGCTCAACCCCCTGCATACCGAAATGAAAGGCTTTAAGGCCAAGGTGGAGGATATTCACGCCAAGGATGCGGAGCAGCGCGTCGAACTCAGAACCGAGCTGAAGAACCTGCAAACACTCAACAAGGAGATCACCGATCAGGCCGACAAACTGACCACCGCCCTGCAAGGCCAGAAGAAGGTGCAGGGCAACTGGGGTGAGCTGATGCTGGAGAACGTGCTGGACAACTCGGGCCTGCGACTGGGTACCGACTACAAGCGCGAAGTCAGCTTCACCACCGAAGAGGGGCGCCAGCGTCCCGATGCGATCGTCTACCTGCCACACAACCAGCACCTGATCATCGATGCCAAGACCTCGCTGTCCGCCTACACCCAGTATGTGAACGCCGACAACGACCTAGTCCGCGACCAAGCGTTGGCGGCCCATGCTAAGGCGGTGAGTGACCGGGTCAATGAGTTGGCCGATCGGGACTATTACAAGCTGCCCGGCCTGAATTCACCCGAGGTGGTGATCATGTTTATCCCGATCGAATCCGCCTATGTCGAAGCCCTCAAGTACGACGAGACCCTGTTTCAGCGCGCCATCGAGCGTAACGTGCTGGTTGCTACACCGACCACCCTGCTGACCAGTCTTAACATCGTCCGTCAGTTGTGGCGGTTCGAGGATCAGAACAAACACACCGCCGAGCTGGCCAACCGGGCGGAGAAGTTTTACAGCAAGCTCAATAACTTTCTGATCAGCATGAAGGGTATTGGCAACCAGTTAGATAAGGCGCGGGGGAGTTACGACAAAGCCTTCGGTCAGCTGTATAGCGGCAAGGGCAACCTGATCAAGCAAGCCTCCGAATTTAAAGAGTTAGGGGTGTCGGTGCAGAATGAATTACCAACGGATCTGGTTGAGCGCGCGAACCTAGAACTGGGTGGCGATACCCTACAAATTGAACAGCTTGACGCGGCTGAGGCATCACCCGTGACACTAGAAGCCGCATCAGAAGAGGCGTTAGTAGCAGCCATATGAACACATCCAACCTAAAGAAGTACGCCCCCAAAGCCCGTCGTGCCTTTATCGAAGCGGTATCCAAGCGCGCTAACCTGTTCGGTATCCATAAAAACAGCATCGCAGCAGCCAAGGTCACCGGCGGGGTGATGGATATCGAGGGTAAGACCTTCGATGCCGGTCTGCTGCAAGCAAGGGAGCGTCTGGCGAAGCGGGTCGATGCAGCCGGCTTCGATCAGCTGATGGAACAGATGGCCTACACCTGGTTCAACCGCCTCTGCGCGATCCGTTATATGGAGCTACAGGGTTATCTGGATCATGGCCTGCGGGTGCTCTCCAGTCCGGTGACTGATAATGGCTTTGAGATCCTTGAGCACGCGCAGGATGTGGCCGATGATTTGGGTCTCAGCCGGGAGCTAGTGGTTGAGCTGAAGCTGGCCGGTAACAAGGATGAGGAGCTGTACCGCGAGCTGCTGGTGGGCCAGTGTCACAAGCTGCATGAAGCGATGCCGTTTCTGTTCGAAGCTTTGGACGACGAGACCGAACTGCTGCTGCCCGACAACCTGACCCGCACCGACTCGCTGATCCGTGCTCTGGTGGACGACGTGCCCGAAGAGGACTGGCAGCAGGTCGAGGTGATCGGCTGGTTGTATCAATTTTATATCTCAGAAAAGAAAGAAGCCGTGATTGGCAAAGTGGTGAAGAGCGAGGATATACCCGCCGCTACCCAGCTGTTCACCCCGAAATGGATCGTCCAGTATATTGTCCACAATTCGCTCGGGGCGCAGTGGATGACTACCTATCCGGAATCACCGCTCAAAAGGCAGATGGAGTACTATATCGAGCCGGCCGAACAGTCAGACGCGGTGAACGCTCAGCTGGCCGCGATCACCCCGGACAGCATCGAGCCGGAGAGCATCAAGGTACTTGATCCCGCCTGTGGCTCCGGGCACATCCTTGTGGAAGCTTACAACGTCCTTAGAGCTATCTATGAGGAGCGTGGCTATCGCAGCCGAGACATCCCTAAGCTGATATTGGAAAACAACCTATTTGGTATCGACATCGATGACCGTGCTGCACAGTTGGCCGGTTTCACGCTGATGATGATGGCCCGTGAGGATGACCGCCGCATCTTCACCCGTGGAGTGAAGCTCAATGTACTCTCCTTGCAGGAGACCAAACATGTTGACCTGCCGGTACTGTGGAAGGCGTTGAACCTCAGTGGCGATTGGAATAGGGGCACCTCGGAAAATCTGTTCGACAACGCGCAGCAGGATCTTAGCAGCTATGCCGTCGACAAACGCTTCCAGCTGCTACATGAGTTAGTGCGGTTGTTTGATGAGGCCAAGACGTTTGGTTCGCTAATACAGGTTCCCACAGAATATAAAGCTTCGCTGGAAATTTTGCTGAACGAACTTAGTCAACTTGTTGGACAAGGTGATTCGATGCAAAAGGGGGCTGCCCTTCGGCTATTACCCTATGTGAAGCAAGCTTGGGTGTTGGCTCAGCGTTATGATGCGGTAGTGGCGAATCCACCGTATATGGGTGGAAAGGGAATGAACGCCTCGGTGAAAAAATTCGTTAAGGATTTCTTCCCCAATGCTAAGAGTGACCTCTTCGCTTGCTTCATTGAGCGTGGTTATTCCTTGGCGAAACACTCAGGTCATAACTCCATGGTCACCATGGAAAGTTGGATGTTTCTCTCCAGCTACGAAATATTTAGGGACATTGTACTTCAGCGGCATACGCTGAGGAATTTGGCCCACTTCCCATATGACGGGAAGAAACCGACTGCGATGGGAATCAACTTTGGGGTCGCTGTAGTGACCGCGCAGAATACCCATCTAGCCGGCTACCGGGGCCACTACTGCTGCTCTCGTTATTACGAACTTAATGATGACGGTATCCCGTTCGCGTTCCCCACGCCGAATGAGCGACAGAAGACTGTAGCGACAGATGAGTTCAAGAAAATCCCCGGTAGCCCAGTGGCCTATTGGGTGAGTGCCCCTATCAGATCGATTTTCGAACGTGAAGATAATTTTAGTGCCGTTGCTGATGTCAAGCAGGGGCTGGCAACTGCAGATGACCAACGGTTTTTACGCAGATGGCAGGAAGTGGGTAAAGAGAAGATCGGCTTCGGCTTTTCTAGCCGTGAGGAAGCAACGGAATCCAATAGCAAATGGTTTCCGTTCAATAAGGGCGGAGAGTTTCGTCGTTGGTACGGCAATCAAGAATTTTTGGTTAACTGGGAAAACGATGGTGCGGAATTGATGGCCTTTAGGCCGCGCTCTGTTATCCGAAATCCAAGGTATTACTTTTGTGCTGGATTTACATGGAATCAGACTGGAAGCAGCACACCATCGTTTCGGTATGTGCCTTCAGGTTTTGTCTTTGCGCACATTGGCTCCATGGCATTCCCTCACGATCAAATCCGGGGAAACAATGGCTTGGGGTTCTTAAATAGTATCGTGTCACAGACACTTATCGGTATCATCAGCCCAACAATGGGCTTGGAAGTTGGTCATGTTTCAAAGTTGCCTGTTAACCTCCAGATTGGTGACTTAGAGGCAACAAATGAACTTATTCACATCAGCAGCCTCGACTGGAACGCTTATGAACGCTCTTGGGACTTCAAATACCTCCCCGTTCTGAAAGCATCGGCCGACTCCGCACCCACCCTCGAATGCAGTTACTCCGCTTGGGTCGCCCAAAACCTCAACACCATAGCTGAGATGAATCACCTAGAAGAGGAGAGTAACCGCCTCTTTATCGATGCTTACGGCTTGCAGGAAGAACTCAACCCCGAGGTGCCCATTGAGAAAATCACCCTGACGGTGAATCCCGCCTACCGCTACGGCATTAAGATCAGCGAAGCCGAGCGTGAGGTTCGATTCCAGTCCGACACTATGGCCGAGTTGGTCTCCTACTCCATCGGCTGCATGATGGGCCGTTACAGCCTGGACGCGCCGGGCCTCATCTACGCCCACAGTGGTAATGAGGCATTCGACGCCGGTTCTTACGTCACCTTCCCGGCCGATGATGACGGCATCATCCCGCTTACCGACCAAGAGTGGTTCGCCGACGACGCCACCAACCGCTTCCGTGAGTTTGTCCGTGTTGCATGGGACGAAGAGCACCTCCAAGAAAACCTCGATTTCGTGGCTGAGAGCCTGTGTCTCTATGCTATCAAGCCCAAGCGAGGCGAGAGTAGCCTAGAGACGATCCGCCGCTACCTCTCCACCCAGTTCTACAAAGACCACCTACGGACCTACAAGAGTCGTCCGATCTACTGGCTGTTCAGCTCCGGTAAGCAGAAAGCCTTCGAGTGTCTGGTCTACCTACATCGCTACAACGAAGGCACCTTGGCGCGGATGCGCACCGAGTACGTCACCCCGCTGACCGGCAAGTACGCGGTGCACGCCGAGCAACTGGAGCAGCAGATCGAAGGCGCAGACTCCACGGCGGAAGCCAACCGGCTGAAGAAAGAACTGACGACACTGGAGAAGCAGCTGGTGGAGCTTCGGGAGTTCGATGCCAAGCTCAAGCACTTCGCCGACCGACGTATCAGCTTCGATCTCGACGACGGCGTTAAGGTCAATTACGGCAAGTTCGGTGACCTGTTGGCCGACGTCAAAGCCATCACTGGCGAAGCCCCGGAGAAGATCTAAGCCATGCAGATCGATCAACTTCAAAAAGGGCTAGAATCCAAGTTCGCAGAGAGTCGCATCGTGTTTTGGTACGACCCTGAGCAGAGCTTCGCTGAGTCGCTCACCGAGCTGACGCTGGCGGGGGTTCAGCCTGTTAACGTGGCCCAGCAGTCGCTGCTGGCACTGAAGAAACGCATCGAGCTGGATGAGCCTGAGACCCAGTTTCTACTCTACTGCCCCTACGAAGAACCCGTGGCGGAGAAGGACTGGCTGCTAGACATCCGCCTCTACAGTGAACAGTTCTTTGCCGACACCAGCTCCATCCTGCTGAATGAGCTGGGTATCACCCGGATGTCACTGCGCGGCCACCTGCGACAGCGCAACGCCTTTTTCGGCAGCAAGAAACGCTTGGAGGGGCTGCGCAAGTGGGTCACCGAAGATGAAGACGAGCACAGCCTCGACCGCAAGATGATCGCGGTACTGGCCAAGGCAGACTCTGCCTCCCTGACCGACATTATCCTCAAGCTGATGGATGAGTATGCCGGCAGTCTGCATCAAGAGAGTGGGCAAGAGAGTGGGCAAGAGAGCGATCAAGCCGGTGACAGCCTGCCGCTGCTGGAACAGCTGGATAAGTACGAGCTGACACCCACGCTCTGGGCCTATCTGGCGACAGCCTATGGCTACGACAGCGAGTCCCCCTCATGGCCGGAGTTCACCCGTAAGCTGTTCTGCACCGAGCTCTGGGCGCAGGTGGATACCCCGGATAAAGACTGGCTGCTGAGTAATGTGCTGCGGACCGCCTCGGGACGCTCCAATGCCATGGCGTTGCTGGTGGGCTGGCGCGATCGCAGGGCCTACGCGCCTTCTCATGACAATATCGCCGCCTTCTTGGGCCAGCAGCTGGACATTGCTACCCGCTGCGGCAATTACGCCCCCGAAGCCCTGCTGGAATGCGAGACCTTTGAGGCGATCGAGCAAGCCATTATCCGAGGGCTAGTGCGTAACCTGCTGGACAGCTCCGCCCGGCTGGATCGTAGCCGCTTTGAGGAGGCCCTGAGCAAACGCATGACCGGTCATTGGTGTCAGACCAACCCTAAGTACAGGTCGATCTATGACGCCCTGAAAGCCGCTGAGCTGCTGTTACACCTGCGGCAGGAGTATGTGGACGGGTTTCACTATGACTCCGCCAAGGCGATGTACGCCGCTTACACCAGCGACCTCTACCGTTTCGACCAAGCCTATCGCCTGTTTAACGAACATGCGGACTCCCTGTTCAGCAAGGGCGCCGAGATCCTGCGCAAGCTGGATGAGACCCTCGAAGACCTCTACGTCAATTGGTACCTGTACGAGCTAGGCCGGACATGGGACGGCCTGATCGAAGCCGACCAGTTGATGGCGCAGTGGAAGCTGCCGGGAATCGCCTCCCAGCAGGAGTTCTACCGCAAGCGGGTCAAGGGCATTCTCGACTCTACCAAGGCCCAGCGGGTGTTTGTGATCATCAGTGACGCCCTGCGTTACGAGATCGCCGAAGAGCTGGTGTCACGCATTAACGATGAGAAACGCTTCAAGGCAGAGATCGACTCCCAGCTCGGGGTGCTGCCGAGTTACACCCAGCTGGGGATGGCAGCCCTGCTGCCGCACAGCACGCTCTCCTATAAGCCGCAGCAAGGCGCAGCGGTCTATGTCGATGATCAGTCGACGGCGGGACTGGATAACCGTCAGGCCGTCTTGAACAGCGTTAACGGTATCGCCGTGAAAGCCAAAGACCTGATGGCGTGGAGCAATCAGGAAGGCCGTGAGCAGGTTCGTGGCAAGCAGGTGGTTTACATCTATCACGATACGATCGATGCGATCGGGGATAAGTTACCCACCGAAGACCGTACCTTCAGTGCCTGTCGTGATGCCATCGGCGAGCTGCGCGATCTGGTCGCCCGGGTGATCAATCGTCTGAACGGCAGCCGCATCCTGCTGACCGCCGATCACGGCTTCCTGTTTCAGCAGCGGTCATTAGAAGAGAGCGACAAGACCGGACTGGCCAGCAAACCCTGTGACGCCATAGAAGCCAAGAAGCGTTACATCCTTGGTCAGCAGCTCTCTTCACAGGCTTTTGCCACTGAGAGCGGCTGGAGAGGCCGTGTGGCGGTCTCTGCCGGCAGTAGCTGTGATACCGAGTTCCTGCTGCCCAAGGGCGCGAACCGGTTCCACTTCGTCGGTGGCGCTAAGTTCGTGCACGGCGGCGCCATGCTGCAAGAGATCTGCGTGCCGGTGGTGACGATACAGGAGCTGCAAAAAGAACAGGCCGACAAGTACGCCAAGAAGAAGGTCGGTGTGGTCGCCTACCAGCCGATCAAGATCGTCAATAACATCGACAAGGTTCGCTTCATCCAGACCGACCCGGTCAACGAGATGAATATCCCACGGGAATTGGATATTTACATCCAGAACGCACAGGCACAGGTGGTCTCCAGTCGTGAGCGGTTACGCTTCGACAGCAGCTCCCAGAACATGGATGAGCGTGTCCGTGATGCCCGGATCAAGCTGCTGGGTTCCGACTTTGACCGGCAGGCGGTCTACACCCTGATCCTTGAGGATGTCGAGACCCAAACACGCCATAACGAATACGCCGTCACGATCGACTTGGCGTTCCAAGATGATTTCTTTTGAGCTTTGTTCTGAAATTTTATGCTGAGCTCTTATTCTGAATTGCAGGTTGCCATGAACACTACTGAACAAAGCAGCGAACAAGACAGCACAGACGTTGACGCGGTGAACGATCAGAACCTTGATGATCTGCTGAACCGTTACTTCAAAGGACGTGTGGTTCGTAAGGACCTGACCAAGCAGCTCAAGGAAGGCGCCAACGTGCCGGTCTACGTGCTGGAATACTTGTTGGGTATGTACTGCGCCAGTAACGATGACGAGGTGGTGCGGGAAGGACTGGCCAACGTCAAACGGATACTGGCGGAGAACTACGTGCGTCCGGATGAAGCCGAGAAGGTGAAGTCCCTGATCCGTGAGCGTGGCAGCTTCAAGATCATCGATAAGGTGGGCGTGAAACTCAATTCTAGCAAGGACGTCTACGAGGCGTTCCTGTCTAACGTGGGGATCAAGGATGCCTTGGTATCCACCGGCATCGTCAAAGATAATCAGAAACTGCTGACCGGCGGCATCTGGTGCATTATTACCGTGCAATATTTCTTTGAAGAGGGCCAGAAGGTCTCGCCGTTTTCGATCACCAATCTCAAGCCGATTCAGATGCCCTCCATGAACATGGAGGAGCTGTTTGAGGCGCGTAAGGGGTTTAACACCGACCAGTGGATGGACGTGCTGCTGCGCTCTATTGGCATGGAACCAACCAACCTTGAACAGCGTGCAAAGTGGCATCTGCTGGCACGCATGATCCCGTTCGTTGAGAACAACTACAACGTCTGTGAGCTGGGCCCCCGGGGTACCGGCAAGAGCCATGTCTACAAGGAGTGCTCCCCCAACAGTTTGCTGATCTCCGGCGGCCAGACCACGGTTGCCAACCTGTTCTACAACATGAGCAGCCGGCAGATCGGTCTGGTCGGAATGTGGGACGTTGTCGCCTTCGATGAAGTGGCCGGTATCAGCTTTAAAGACAAGGACGGCGTGCAGATCATGAAGGATTTCATGGCCTCCGGCTCCTTCGCCCGTGGTCGTGATTCTGTCGAAGCCAAAGCCTCGATGGTCTTCGTGGGTAACATCAACCAGAGCGTGGAGACCTTGGTGAAGACCAGTCACCTGCTGGCGCCGTTCCCCGATGCGATGATCGATACCGCCTTCTTTGACCGCTTCCACGCCTATATCCCCGGCTGGGAGATCCCCAAGATGCGCCCGGAGTTCTTTACCAATAATTATGGATTGATCACCGACTACCTTGCCGAATTCATGCGCGACATGCGTAAGCACAACTTTGCCGATGCGATCGATCGTTTCTTCAAGCTTGGTAACAACCTCAATCAGCGGGATGTGATCGCAGTACGCCGTAGCACTTCCGGCCTACTCAAGCTGCTGCATCCTGCCGGCACGTTCGACAAAGAAGCGGTACGGGTCTGCCTGACCTACGCATTGGAAGTACGGCGCCGGATCAAGGAACAGTTGAAGAAGCTGGGAGGCATGGAGTTCTTCGACGTCCACTTCAGCTACATCGATAATGAGTCACTCGAAGAGTTCTTCGTCAACGTTCCGGAACAGGGTGGCAGCAAGCTGATCCCCGAGGGGATGCCAAAACCGGGTGTGGTCCACCTGGTGGCTCCGTCCACCACCGGACAACTGGGGCTCTACCGTCTGGAAACACAGATGACCGCCGGCAATGGGCGCCATGCTGCTACCGGCTTGGGTTCCAATACCGCCGCCAAGGAAGCGATCCGCATTGGATTCGACTACTTCAAAGGCAATCTGAACCGGATCAGCACCACAACCAAGTATTCCGAGCATGAGTACCACCTGCATGTGGTTGAGCTGTTCAACACAGGGACCAGCACCAAAACCAGCTTTGCTGCTTTGGTCGCCTTCTGTTCGATCCTGATGAACAAGCCCACCCAAGAGCAGCTGGTAGTACTGGGTGACATGACGCTGGGCGGGGTCGTCAGCCCGGTCGAAGACCTTGCCGGCAGCCTGCAAATGGCGCTGGATAGCGGTGCCACGCGGGTACTACTTCCCATGGCTTCGGCGTCAGATATCCCGACCGTCCCGGCTGAGATCTTCTCCAAGTTCCAAATCAACTTCTATGCTGATCCGGTGGATGCCGTATTTAAGGCGCTGGGTGTGCAGTAGAGCTGGAGTTGAAGCGATGAAGGACTTAAAAAACCTATCCGGTCAATCCCGTTTGTTTTCCCAGACGCCATGTTTTTTTTCAAGGGAGAGAACTTAACAATTATGGGGAATCGCTGCTACTGAGGAGGGGCACAAGTATAAAAAACTTATGCCTGATTACAAAGACATATGAGAGCAATGGAGAGCAAGAGGAGGCATTACCGGGTTAGCTTGACCCCATAGGCTGAGTTAGAGCACTCTGTTTGGAAAGAATCGAAGAAAAGGAATTCATCTATGGCTGACATCAAAACCCAAAGCCTTCTGTATCACCTAACAGATATCGCTAACATCCCTTCAATTCTTGAGAAAGGGTTGTTATCAAGAAGCCAACTTAGTGATTTTGTCGATGTGGCCGATGGCGACATCATCGAATCTAGAAAAAACCTTGGCTTAGAGGACTACGTACCGTTCCATTTTTTCGGAGGAAGCCCTTTTGACGGAAGAGTACAACTCGACAATGCGGATAAAAACTTTGCCCTTATTTCCGTTCGAAGAACCATTGCTGTAGCGAACAACTGGAAAATTATTCCGAAGCACCCTCTCGCAAATGGCACTGTCAAAGTCTGGGAGTATTCGGAGGGTTTCGATGCTATCGACTGGGAAAAAATGAACGAACGTGATTATCATGATGAGGAATCGAGAAGCATCTGCATGGCGGAGTGCCTGTCTCCAGCGATGGTTATAGCCAGTCGATTCGCATATATTTTCGTAGCTAACGACACTAATGCAGCAACTATTCGCGAACAACTTAAGATCGCAAAACTAGAAACCAACGTAACTATCAACCCTTGGCTATTCTTGCGTAAAAAATAATGCGTCACTATCCTAACTTAAACCCCCAGAAATCCTTAATCTGGCGCATCGTCCACAGAGACAATATGCCCTGGATTTTGGACAGTGGCCTGCACTGCGGGAATAGCAATGCAAGATCACCGGACTGGGTACATATTGGTAATGAAGAGCTGATCGACAAGCGCTCGAGGCACCCTGTTCCTATAGCACCCGGCGGAGCGTTAAACGATTACGTTCCGTTCTACTTCACCCCTTTCTCGGTGATGATGAAGAACATCCACAGCGGCCGAGGCGTCCGCCAGAGGAGGAATGAAGAGATCATTATCCTCGTTTCTAGCCTGCCACACGTTCAAAAATCAGGTCTACCGTTCCTCTTTACGGATGGTCATGCTTACTATCAATGGTCTAATTTTTATAATGATTTGGCCGATTTAGATAAGATTGATTGGCCTCTTTTGCAGGGGCGAGACTTCAGACGTGATAACGATGATCCTGCTAAGTTTGAGCGCTACCAAGCCGAAGCGCTAATCCATAATCACTGTCCGATATCAGGGTTATTGGGTATGGTCTGTTACACAGAAAGCGTAAAATCAGAACTAGAGCTACAACTTCAACAACGAGGACTGGCGCTACCCGTGCATGCCCGCCAGGATTGGTACTTCTAATGATCGAATACACACAAGGCAACCTGCTTGACGCCCAAACTGATGCGATTGTGAACACCGTCAACACGGTAGGCGTCATGGGTAAAGGCATCGCTTTGATGTTCAAGGAGCGATTCCCCAAGAACATGAGCGAGTATGCAAAAGCCTGCAAAGCCAAAGAGGTAAGAACTGGCAAGATGCTCATCACCGAGACAGGTGAACTCATGGGGCCGAAATGGGTAGTCAACTTCCCAACGAAGCAGCACTGGCGATCTCCATCCAAAATGGAATGGATTATCGAAGGCCTTCAAGATCTACGCGTCTTTATTCAAGAGAATGAAGTGCGTTCTATCGCAATCCCCCCACTTGGTGCGGGGAATGGAGGGCTCAAGTGGTATGATGTTCGCCCTGAGATAGAAGCAGCCCTATCAGGTCTCGACGATGTACAAATCCTTATCTACGAGCCTACTAGCAAGTACCAAAATATTGCAAAAAAGCAGGGAGTAAAAAAACTAACGCCTGCCCGCGCTCTGATTGCTGAACTCATACGCCGTTACTGGGTTCTGGGCATGGAATGCAGCCTCTTGGAGATTCAAAAACTGGCGTGGTTTTTAGATAGAGCCATCAACAAGTGTCCAGAGAAGAACCCTCTAGATCTTAGATTTGAAGCTCACAAATTCGGCCCTTATTCAAACAGGCTTGAACACCTTCTCAACAACCTGGACGGCAGCTACCTGCGTTGTGATAAACTTATTGCTGATGCAGGTCCACTTGATGTCATCTTGTTTGATGATGCTAAGAAGGAACACCTGCAGACCTATCTAAAGGGTGAAGAAGCTCGCCCATATATTCAGGCACTAGAGCATACCGCAAAGCTCATTGACGGCTTCGAGTCGCCATTTGGAATGGAGCTATTGGCTACCGCTGATTGGCTACTCTTTCAAGAAGGCTGTGAAGCCAGCCTCGAAGGTATCAAGAATGGCCTTCACCATTGGGCAGGAGGTAAGACGGCGGCCGAAAGAAAAGTGAAGCTCTTTGATGACAGATCAATCAATATTGCTCTTCAACGCCTGACAGCGATCGACGATAAGCAGCTGGCCACATAAAAAACTGAAATAAGGGCTGACTTTTTATTTTAGTAACACCAGAAGTAACACCATGAAATACACAATCACATAAAAGTACTTTATATCAGATAGTTGAAAGATAAACTGCAGCGCCGCCAGCTCCACCAACACAAGGTTCTATGGAACCTTATGAGACCCCGTAGGGCTATGTATAACATGGTGTTACGGGGGTTTTTTATGCCTGCCTCGTTCCATATAGATTCATATAGCACTATACAATCCCACATCTTTAGCAGTACAAGCCTCTACCACCCATA
>TARA_R110001583_G_scaffold45913_2_pt1 | contig 18969 bp, 28 predicted proteins | sample TARA_R110001583 | Tara Oceans TARA_R110001583 (sample SAMEA4398432) | marine metagenome | biome: Polar Biome; feature: [MES] marine water layer (ENVO:01000295) within the mesopelagic zone...; material: water (ENVO:00002006), including particulate matter (ENVO:01000060) such as...... | reverse complement strand
CGAACCACACAGAATAGGAATAGGGGATCAAGTCACATTAGCATCAGCAACGGATACAGGTGGGATAACAGCCGCCAGACTGAATGTAATGATGGAAGTAGTGACTACTCCGTCGGAGTTTTCCTACACCGCAGATATCGGTGGTAGCAATGCAACGAGCGGAGCAACTGGAGGTGGAACAGGAGTCATTGGTGTGTATGGTCACGATTTATCTGCTATTGTTAATATGAGGGATTATATGTTTAACACTTTGCCCGACCTAGTCGGACAGCCCATTTATTGGGGAAGGAAAGGAGCGCAAGCATTGCCTCCAACATCGTCGGGCTATCAACCTCCCGGAGTGATTAGTCTCAGATGAGTTTCAAAAGTATCGGCCTAACCATTATCGGAACGGCTATCGGAGCCTATATAGGTGCGCCAGGATTGGGAGCCGCTCTTAAAGGAGCCTTTGTAGGATTTAATATCGCTCAATCTGTTATTCAATACGACTCCTATCGTATGCAAAAAGATATGACTAGCAGGAGTGTTACGGATGCACAGCAGAGCATCCAGGTTAACGCCACGTCCACAGAATCATCATTACCGATTATATACGGACAAGCAAAAGTCGGCTTAAAGATTATAGATATTAGACAAGATCCATCCGATGCGGATGTGTTGGCCGTCGTGGGAGCGTTTGCATTGGCTCCTGACGGGGGAAACGCAACAGCGGAACAAGGCATTCAATCGGTGGCTAAAATCTTTTTTGATGATAGATTGGCCATTAATCTTCCTACAATAGGCACTAATGATGCTTCCAATAATCCATACGATTCTGGAGTGCAAAGTTGGCTAGGAACTGCTGGTGGCACATTTGGGACTAATCTCTGGTGTGAATATATGCTACATGATGGAGATGATGCCCAGACTTATGACTATAAATTGAATGATACGTTTAGTAGTAGCGGAACCGCAGATGGTGCTTGGGGGACACAGTCTCGTGGAACGGGAATTGCCTACGCAGCATTCTGGTTGTACTACAAAGATGACGTATTCGTTAATGGCATTCCTAATATTACGATGATCGTACAGGGAAATAAGGTAGCAGATGTCAGTAATTTAACAGCCGCCTATCGTTACTCCACTAATCCAGCGGATTGTATTTTTGATTATATGACATCTAAGCGATACGGTTTAGGTATTCCAATATCAAAAATGGATGCTGGAGTTTCTGGCGATAGCTTCACTCTTGCTCAGACCCATTGTAATGATACTGTCACGGTGCCAGCGAGTTATACTTTGAATGATAGATATACTTGTAATGGATTCTTGGATTCAGCGGCTAATCCAATGGAGAATCTCCAGAAACTGCTTACCAGTTGTCAGGGACGTATCGTTTTTGAAGGTGGTAAGTATAAATTGATTCAACGGAAAACAACGAGTGCTGAAACATTTGCTCTAAATACAGATAACATCGTAGGTGATTGGAGCTTTCAACGGTCTGGAATCGACGATACTCATAATAGCATCAATGCAACATTCATTGATGACTTGCAGAATTATCAACCCAATGATTTAACGTTTCCATTGCCGACAGCTACCAATACTTATCAGGCCGCAGATGGTGGATATAAAAATGAAATGAATATCGAGTTGGCTTTTACCGATGACGAATACATGACCCATATGATAGCCGCACAGACGATGTTGGAAACCAGAGCGGATATGAGTTGCACGGTAGTAGCACAACGGGAAGCATTAAAACTATCCGTTGGAGATGTAGTTAATGTGACTCATGCTACACCAGCTTGGTCAAATCAGCCGATGTGGGTAGAACAAATAAAATTAAGACAGGACGGATTGGTGATGTTATCTTTGAAGGAATACGATTCTGATACATACACGATCCCGGCAGCTCAACCAAGGCGAACAGTAGTCGCTCACAGTACACCAGGAGCATACAGCACTGATACAAATCCAGATCCACAAAATTAGATTTTGAATGGTCATGATGTTAGATTTTATCAAATAAAACCTTAAATCGAGGCGGGTTATTATGAAGTTAGTAGTGGAAAAGTCGCAGTATGAGGCAATTTATAGGATTTTAATTACGTCGAATGCGGATAATTTGGCGGAACAAAGGAATCTGAATGAGGTGTTGGAACTAATGGAAGCGGCAGGAAAGCCGATAGGGGACGAAAATCCAGGGTTGCCCAGGATGTTCTCTATCAAAGACAAAGCAGAATTAGAAGTGTCAGCGATGAACGCACAGACATTGAAACAACATATCGATAAAGGGATAAACAGATTCCAGGCATGGTCTGTAAGATCATTGGCAGACTTGATGGATCAACTATAAGGAAAAGCTATGAGCTATGCGGCAGGGCCAGTCCATTTCACCATCGACACATACGCCGATTGGGAAGTGACTTTAACATGGTACACCAACGAAGCCAAATCGGCCACCAAGAACCTCACGGGGTACACTGCAAGGATGGCGATACGACGCAAGCAGAGCGATTCTACGGCACTTGCTGACCTTACCTCTAGTTCTGGTATTACCCTCGGTGGATCGGCTGGAACGATCGTTATAAAGCTCACCGACACTCAGACATCTGGTATCACTCCAGGGCCTGGTGTATGGGATTTAGAATTGATTGACGGCTCTAGCGTTGTCACTCGTTTTATTGAAGGCACTTGCACATTTACTCCATCAGTAACGAGAAACTAAATGGCAACAAATTATATAGAAATCGTAACCGATGGGGCGGTTATAGAAATAGATGATGGATCGTCCATCGTCGATGTAAATTCCAATTCAGAAATCACTGTCGAATATTCTGGTGATAGTAAGGATGCAAATGCTATCCGTGGTCGGACAATTGAAACGGGTACCCCTGCCGACCAGGAAGTTCTGACATGGAATAATTCTGCGAGTGAATGGCAGTATCTCTCTGTAGATGAGAACGTCGATGACCAAGTCGCAAGCCTGATTCAAAACAGTGCTGGTGGTGGGCTGACATGGACCTATGATGATTCAGCTGGCACTCTCACTCCTGCCTATGTTGGCGATAGCACCCTGGTGACAACTGGAGTTGTTAACAGTGGTTCCATATCTAGTGGGCATGGGTCCATCGACGTGGGCAGTTCTTCAGTGTCTGGAGGCACTGGAACGTTCAGCAGTCTGGCTATCACTGGGGACGCTACAGTCGGTGACGATCTGTCCCTAATATCCGATTCAGCAGTATTGAACTTTGGAGAAAACTCAGACGTGAGTTTGACTCACGTTCACGATACTGGATTGCTACTCAATTCTACACGAGCATTACAGTTCGGGGATAGTGGTTCCTTTATCCAACAAGCTGGTGATGGAGTTCTCAGAATTGATGGCGAAGCGACAGTTGATATATATGCGAGTTCAATGGTTGCCATCAGTAATGACCTAAGATTGAACTCAGATGCCTCTTTGCTTGGCTTTGGAGTGGACAACGATGTGACGTTGACCCATGTACACGATACAGGATTGCTTCTCAATTCAACGATGGCGATCCAGTTCAATGATGCCTCTCAATATATCAATGCTCCAACGGCTACAGTGCTGGACATCAACGCCACCGATGAGATAGAACTCAACGCCACCACCATCGATGTTAATGGCACTTTGGATGTCAGTGGCACTGCAACTTTCACTCAGGTGGACATCACAGCAGAAGGCGATCTAAGGCTTCAGGATGCGTCGGGAGGGCAGTATGTAGGGCTAGATGCACCAAGCACTGTATCGACGAGCTATGTCGTTACTATGCCTGGAGCTGTTGGATCATCTGGTCAGGCTTTAAGGACATCAGATACTGGTGGAACCCTGGAGTGGTTTACTCCGACAACTGGAGATATCGAAGGCATCACTACTGCCTCAAATTCTGGTTTAGCAGGTGGAGCGACATCGGGAACACCTTCCCTATCGCTAGATATGAACAACCTGACAGCAGCCAGTGTCAATGTGGCCAATGATTCTATAGCCATTATTGATGCAGATGCTTCAAATGGGACACGGAAAGAATCCATCGCTGATTTATTTGCGGCCGTTGATGGAACTGGATTGACAGCATCTTCTGGAGTTTTATCGGTGGATGCCAGCCAAACTCAGATCACTGCGATCGGTACTATAGGGACAGGAACCTGGCAGGGGTCCAGTATTTCTACGTCATACACGGATGCGAAAGTAACTTCTGTAGTAGCAGGAACGGCTGTGGATGTATCCGGAACAACAGGTGATGTCACCGTAAATGTGGATCTATCCGAACTGGCTACGAGTACAGCGGATGGAGATGGAGATTATTTCGTAGTCGTAGATGCATCTGATGTCAGTCGTAAACTAACGAAAGGAAATATATCGTTGGCAGGATTTACGGGGACAGCAGCTACGGCCACATTGGCATCTACTGTAACGGTAGTGGATAGTTCAGACACCACCGCATTTCCTGCATTTTTCGATTCAGCCACCGGATCATTAGCCATCAAGACTGATGCTTCGGGATTGACTTATAATGCGTCTTCTGGAGTGTTATCTGCAACCTTTAGTGGAAACATCACAGGCAATGTTACAGGGAATACGAGTGGCTCGTCGGGCAGTTGTACTGGAAATTCTGCTACAACTACCGCACTGGAAACGTCCAGAACCATTGGTGGCACTGCATTCGATGGCACGGCCAACATAGTTCCTGGAACGATAACGGTCGCAGATACGACAGATACCTCGTCTTATGTAGCATTATTTGAATCAGCCACGGGCGGACTTGGACCTAAGACCGATGCCGCTATCACGTATAATGCTGGAACTGGAGTCTTAACCTCTACATTCGCAGGCAATATTACGGGTAACGTTACGGGTGATACTTCTGGTAGTTCTGGATCATGCACTGGAAATGCGGCCACAGCGACATTAGCTAGTACCTCTGTAGTAGTTGATTCATCAGACACCACCGCATTTCCCGCCTTCTTCGATTCTGCTACGGGTAGTTTGGCTATCAAGACTGATGCGTCTGGATTGACCTATAATGCATCCACTGGAGTTTTAACATCCACATTTGCTGGAAATCTGACGGGTAATGTCACGGGCAATACTAGTGGATCATCTGGCTCGACCACAGGCAATGCCGCCACTGCCACTGCTCTGGCCACAGCCAGGACAATCGGTGGCACTTCATTCGACGGAACATCGAACATCGCTGTAGGGCTAGCCGCTGAAGCCACTGCACTAGAAACCGCTAGGACTATAGGCGGAACATCGTTCGACGGAACTGCAAATATAGCTGTAGGATTGGCAGCTACGGCTACAGCACTTGCGTCTGCGAGAACTATAGGCGGAACATCGTTTGACGGAACTGGTAACATTGTTCCAGCGACTATTACAGTTGCTGACACCACAGACACGTCGTGTAGCGTAGCATTATTTGAGTCTGCTACTGGAGACCTTGCACCGAAATCGGATGGTGGCCTAACGTATAATGCAGGAACTGGAACACTAACAGCCACAGCGTTTGCAGGCCCCCTGACTGGTAACGTGACAGGGAACGCCAGTGGCTCATCGGGTAGCTGTACTGGTAATGCCGCTACCGCCACCGCCTTAGCCACAGCCAGGACAATCGGAGGTGTGTCGTTTGATGGAACTGGGAATATTACTCCCAATACATTTGGTGCTAGCACATTCAGTAGCAACGTTTCCATAACAGTCGCTGACAACTCTGCTGGTCTACAGTTGATATCCACCGATGATGACGCTGGTGCTGGACCGCTTATTTTACTGGACAGAGACACTGCCTCTCCAGCAGATGGCGATGCTATCGGTAGGATTTACTCCCAAGGACGCAACGATGCAGATGAACTAATTACTTATTCGCAAATCTACACCAAGGCAATCGACGTATCGGACGGCACAGAAGATGGCGAGTTGCTGTTCGATCTTTTGGTCAATGGGACTAACACCACAGTGCTGGACTTGTATGGTCCAACAACTCAAATGAACACCGATACATTGGATCTAAATGGCAACCTAGATGTCAGTGGAACATCTATCCTAACAGGCAACGTGTCGGCTGGTGCTGATATTATCATCGGTGCTACCGATAAATTACGGCTAGACGGATCGGCATCAGGGAACACATACATCGCCGAAAGTGCAGCAGATACCATAACCTTTACTACCGAAGGGCTGGATAATTTCGTTTTCGGTGGAGCTGGAAATCCATATGTCCGACTCCAGGCTGGCAATACTGGCGTGGGAGCAATCCAATATTACGAAGATGACGGAGGTTCGGGTCAGGTTCTGCACTTCCAAGCAGGGGTAAGGGGAGCAGATAATAAATATTACATAAGCTCCAATGCGACCATCCATAGCTCGTATGCTCTGATGGCTGATGGCCAGGATGTGACAATCGGAGGAGCATTAAGTAAGGCCAGCGGTTCTTTTAAGATTGATCACGTTTTACCATCTATGGAATCGACTCACGACCTCTATCACAGCTTCGTGGAATCCAGTGAAGCGATGCTGATCTATAGAGGGACCACAGAACTGGAAAATGGAACAGCCACAATACAGATGGACGAGCAAATCGGATTGACCACTGGAACTTTTGAACTACTTGTCAGGGATGCCCAAGTGTACACAACCAATGAGACATCATGGGACAGAGTGCGAGGGTCCATTGATGGATCGACGTTGACGATACAATGTGAGGACAGTGATTGTTCAGATGTCATTTCGTGGCTTGTGGTTGGGGAACGTATGGACAAGCACATGATGGAAACGTCGTGGACCGATGATGATGGACGGCCAATACTGGAAAGAGAGAAACCACCTGAAGTAGAGGATGCTATCTCATGAGTATTGCTGACGTTGTGACACAGGCAGTTCCCAGTGCAAAGGCGTTATCTGTTATTACTGGATTTGCCGTCACAGCGTTTTTAGCAGGAGCAGGATTCGTTTTGGGTTGGAGTGATTACTCTGATTTGCCAATGGATGTTTTAGAATTACAGACAGAAATGATGGTAGTGGATAGCACCATGACAGAATTAAAAGAAGGAATACAGCAGGCTCACAATGAGAGACACCAGATACTTTGTCTGGTAAGGTTAACCGCAACCGAGGGTAAAGGTTTGACACCGCTGGAGGTACAGGAGAGATGTCCTTAAATCCACTGAGTTTTTTATCAAAAGCATTAGATCCTATAAGTAAAGCAATCGACAATCTTCACACCTCCGATGAAGAACGATTATCTATCAAAGCAGAATTATTGGGAGTACAAGCCAAGCTCGTTAGTGAAGTCATTGTGTATGAAACGAAATTGGCGGATGCCCAGGCTAATGTTATAATGAGTGAGGCCAATGCAGAGAGTTGGATAGCCAGGTCATGGCGGCCGATAACTATGCTTACTTTCGTTGGCTTGATTGTGTATTCCCAACTAACGGAGAATGTGATACCTGACCAGTTGTGGACAGTGGTTCAAATAGGGCTAGGTGGATACGTTGCTGGGCGAAGTTTAGAGAAGACGGCAGGCTCTGTGGTCAAAGTGTTAAAAACTAGAGAGGAAGTTTGATGGCGCACAAATGGAAAAAAGAGGAAGGCCACCACGACGGCTTTGAACTGGAATACTTTGCTCCACATGAGTTCGACCATCCACAGTTGATGGATGCTGACTTTATGGAGAATCTAGATACACTGCGAGAAGCCTGTGGATTCCCATTGCGGATCAACGATGACGCCCGTACAGACGCAGATATGAAACGCATATATCGCAAAGAGATAGCGAAAGGACAGGACTATCCTACAAACTCTGCTCATTTACCAGTTGGGGATAACTTGGTTAGAGCAGTGGACATTGAGCCAGCGGTTCCAGTACCAGGCGATGGAAGCAGTCTGACATTAGAGGAACGAGAACTGGAATTAATTTATCAAATATTACGGATGTACAAACTAGGCTTCTGGCCAGATTTAGGACTAGGGTTGGAAACGGGACATATTCATATCGACGACACACCGAGGTTAGCACATAAGCGACCTGCTTTTTGGGTAGCGGTTTCCAAATAAATGCACCTTGTCGGTGTCTTCTCAGATATCCACTGCGGATCTACCGTTGGATTGATGGGTGAACCTGTCCTGTTGGACGACGAAAACTTTTTTCATCCAAGTACATTACAAAAGTGGTTGTGGCAGGAATGGGTCGAGGCTTGGAAAAAAATGCAGAAGCTCCAACAGGAAGCAGACAAATTTACATTGATTAGTCTGGGTGACCTCACCGAAAATACGCATCACGGGACACATCAAGTCATTAGCAATCAGCCTAGTGTGCATGGCAGAGTGGCCACTGATGCTCTCCGTATTCCTTTATCCATGATTCCGGATGCCATCCATATCATTAGGGGTACGTCCAGTCATACAGGAAAGGGATCATCTTATGAGGAAAGCATCGCTAGGCATTTGGCCAGTCACGGACACCCAATTATAAAAGATCCGGACACTAAGCAGTATACATCCTATCGCAGACGCATTATGATAGAGGACACTCTCCTAGACTGTGCTCACCACGGACGAGCAGGACAGAGACCTTGGACTTCTAAATCCTATTCACAGATTTATAGCACAGAAATATGGACCAGTCAGATGCAGGACTGCTACAGAGCAATGCGTCAAAATCCGGATGACCTGGTAAACATTTTTAACGAAATGAGGCCACCGGATATATCATTACGAGGCCATCATCACAGATATGTGGACAGTGGACCAGCAGAAGATTTCGGAACCAGGCTCGTCAGATGTGGATGTTTTCAGGCCCCTACGGAATTCATTTATCGCATAGCAGCGGAGACCACTCCGAGTATTGGGATAGTGGCGTTGTTAATCAGGGATACTCATGTGGAAGTAGTTCCGTTTTTATCTCAAATTTCACGAAGCAGTATTATCCAGGAGCAGTAATGAATCACCTAACAACAGAGCAGATCATCCAAGAAATTGAATTGGCTTGGGGAAATAATAAATATACAGATGGTGAAAATTGTTACACACTGAAGGAATTAAAAAAAGTTTTGGGACTGAGCGATACGGCTGTGTATGCTCGTTTGGATGTTTTGGAAGAGGCAGGGATGTTAATCTGTACCACCAAGCTAGTTCAAACCAGAGCAACCACCATGTCGGGTCAGCGGGTAGTGAGACCAGTGCCAGCCTATCAGATAGTACCGAGGGAGAGAGATGATGGGGAGTAGGTTGTGGAGCGTTTTAAGCAAGTGTAAGGCGCCTGGCCCGCTATGGCCCTACAACCATATGAACCAGACGCCTCCGACCTAGAGGACTTAGCTAAAGACTCTAGGCCGTTTTTATTTCCATATATATTTTATCTATCGAAGTTATTAGTAGGTCGCAAAGTTTGTTATAGGAAAAACTATTATTCTTATCATCAATAATTTTATAAATCTCTTCGAGTCTATTTTCTAAACTTCTGCGAAGATCATAAGATATATATTGGCTAGTATCGTCTTCAGCGATTGTCATAAAACCATCATCAGGATGCCAATCGATTTTCAAGGTTTTGTGAGTATAGTCTACAAATTTTTTGATATCTGAAATTTTAGTAATCTCTTTATAATTTAATGTCATGATTAATACCATCCTTTAGCGTTACCCTTACGAATGGCACGCAAAGTTTCCCTATCTTTTCTAAGACGCCTGTACAAAGACTGGTTAGCTTCATCACGTGGTATGGTATCACTATCGATAGCACATCCCAATGCCTTCAGTAAAGTAGCCGCCTGGCCCTCTGTCAGTTTGACCATCACTGAGCCTTGCTCTTGTGAATCTTTCATTTTTTCCCTCGTAGGTTGTAGGTTGTTTTAACTGAATTAAAAGTAATAGGTGATTTACCTATAGTCAACCCTTCAAATCAACTCCTTCACTTATCGCTAATTCACGATCCTGCTTTGCAGTCGTTGTGTTTACAATTAATCTGTAAAGCCAGACGCCATTACCGATGTGTTGCTTTTTTATGGTATGTTCGCCGAATCTTTTCTTTTTTAAATTTCGGATCTGCGCACTAGCAGAAGCCTCTGGGCATTTCGTTCCCTCTGCTATGCTTCTCAGAGTATACCAGTTGCCATCTTTCATGTAGGCAAAGATCCGTCTAAGCTGTCCTGCCAGTCTCGGTCTATCCCTAGCGTCCACGATATCGCTTCCGTCGAACCTCTTGTCAAACATATCTCGTTGACTCCCTGTGTCGTTCATGATCTGAACCACTTTACAATCCGGTCGATTATTTCATAAAAGACAATACAAAATATCGAGCCGATTAGTCCGCCAATAAAGAACCAGCCGAACATCTCAATGATAGGGGATGTAGGTGTCATGATGCACTCCTCGTTTTGAATGGATTAATTCCTGTTTCGTCTATCGCTAACTCTACTAGTTTGTGCGGTGTCTCTTCTGTCCCATCTCTGATGTCGATGTAGCTCTGGATACAACTGTCCAGCATATAAGCAGAGTTCTTATACCAGCTCTGTCCCCATCCATCTCTACAGATCACTCTCATGCGCTTCCAGAGTTGGAACAGTTTGACTTGGTCGTCCCACGGGATGTCAAAGTATTCTGCTGAAGCCGACATCAACAATCCAGAGAAAGGACGTTTATGGCCCGCCCATTGGTCCTGTAGATAATAGCGGGCCTCTGCACGTTTGCTACTGAAAGTGTGATAAGTGCTTTTCTTAGTTGCTAGTGCCTTTGATGTAAAATACTCTGGAACTTTTCCATATTTCCAGATCCGCCATAACACGATGTGGCAATACTCGTGAAGAATAATCTCTTTGATTCTATTAAGACTGGTGTCTCGATCAAAGAAAACAAATCCACCTTCATCACCTCCCTGGCCACCGCTACAGTGATTCGTTTTTTCCAAGGGCCTATAATATCTCATGTCTTCAGGTACAACCGTTAGGCTGCCATGACCTCTAAATTCTTGCTCGAAAGTTTCTAGCCGACAAACTTGTTTGGATATTTTGTGGACTAGCAGGTCTTTGTCGTATCCTTCTGTTCCGTAGGGTCTCATCGTATACCTGCCTCATTGTAAACCTGGACAGGCATTTCTGGTCTGGCACAATCATCATACTGCTCGTCGATGTTCAACCACTTCAAAGAAAGCAAATGCTTGTGATGTATTTTCTGCGCTCTTTGAAGTTTGGGAATGTCTCCGTACCACCGTATAGTCTGTCTGACCATTTCTGGATCTGGATGGCTCACCGCCAAATGCCAAGCTAGTCTGATAAATAGTGGACGGGCTTTGAATGTCTGTACTCCCGACCATTCTTCAGAAGGCCAGAACATGGCTTCCCATTTTCCACCGCCAATGGATTCTATTGTCCAACCAAAATCCTCTGCGAATGGTTGCATCCGCTCCAGTGCCTGTGCAACACTTTGTGTCTTTCTGTTCATCTTTTCCTCGTAGGTTGTAGGTTAAAAGATAACATAAAAAATTATCTTATACCTTTAATATATGTAATTCACCTATGAATGTCAAATCAGACATTTTTTCACTACTGTTAAAAACTCCTATAAACCCTAGCGTCTTTATGTTTTTTTGGTCATTTTTGTCCAGACAGATATTTTACCTACTAGTATAATATAAACTTTACTTATATACTCCAACTACAAAAATATTCTACTGGAGGAAAGATGAGCGTGATAATCGAAAATGTTATGGATTCCATCGCTAATGGGATTCCCGTCAGAGTTAAGAGAAACAATCAAGGCTACCAATTCGACGAGGGTAACGGATTTGAGAAGTATCTTAGGGTCAGCACTTTTTTAGATGGTGTGCCTAAACCAGCTATAGCAGCTTGGGGCATGAGGTCTGTTGCTGAATTCGCCTGGGAACACAGGGCCACATGGCCAAGTTATCCGAAACAGGATGCAATAGATTTGATGAAAAAATCACCATACAAAAATCGAGATCGTGCTGGAAAGAAGGGAACAGCGGTCCATAATGCTTTAGAGGCCTACGTCAAAAAAGAAGAGTTGCCAGAATTGACCAGTGTGGAGCAGGAATACTTTGAGGCTGGTAAACGGTTTCTGGATGCTAGACAATCACAACTCCTAGGAGCAGAAATTATCTGCTTGAACAAGTCCTACGGCTACGCAGGCACCTTTGACCTGTGGACTATCCATAATGATGAGACCTGGCTTTTAGATTACAAGACGAGCAAGGGTGTCTATCCTAACAATGCTCTCCAACTCACGGCCTATCAGAAAGCAGAGTGGGCAGTTCTGAAATTAAAAAAACAGAAACCGGAGGGAAAAACGGAAGTCTGGACGGGCGTGATGATACCCTGGATAGAGGACTATGTGACACAGATGGGTGTGGTTCATGTGACTTCTGAATGCGCAACACTCTATCGAGTAAGACCGTCGGAAATGCTCTGGTCAACATTCAGAGCCGCTGGCCACGTAAAACAATTTATGCGGGAAACAGATTCCTCATTTGGAAAAACACCAAGACAGGAAGTTTTTGAAACACCAATATCATATGGAGATAAGTCATGATTGATCGCAGTGAAGAATTACGCAAGCAGGGTTATGAGATAGGCGGACAGGAAAGTGAGAGCAATGGCAGTGATAACTCTGGATTCGTCAAATGGGGCGAAAACGAGAACGCAATTGAGGGTGTCATAGAAACATTTTTTGATGTAGACGGGCGACAAAATTGCGTGATGAAGGTGGAAAAAGTTTTTGGCGATGATCCACTGATGGCAAAAAATGGGACAGAGTTAACACCAATAATTCCTGGCATGACAGTAGCTCTCGGATTAAGTAGTGCTACGCTAAGAGACAAAATTCCAGGAACGGATGTGGGAGAAACCTACCACATTCTTTTTCAGAAATGGGGAATTTCAAAAAAGACTGGCAATCGCTTCCGCTTGTTTAACACCTTCAAGATTCCAACCAACACAACGGAACCAGTAAAAGATACGCCAGCGGTAAATGACGATCTGCCGTTTTAATGATGAACAGGACTCAAGAATTAGCTAGACAGTTGCAGACCCACAAACACACTAAGCACTCGGCCAGAGAAGTGCTGATGGGAAGTTTAGGCAGTGATCCCTATCGGCTTTTAGAGGATTTGCGATCCGTAGGCAAAGAGGTGGCGAAATTAGAGGGAGTTTCCTACGAGTTACAAAACAGTGTGAAACCTCTACTAGCCACACTGGCCACGGAATACGCAACGACTCATGCTAAACAAAACCTGTCGGAAGCCAAATTGGACAGATTGGCAAAGGCAGATCCACGATACATGGAGAGAATAAAACTGGTCGCTCAGACTATCAAAGAACGGGAAGAAAAAAAGAATGAATTCTGGGCAATTAAAAGTGAACTGGATTGGGATTCAAAAAGTGTATCTCATTTGAATGCTTTAACTAAACTAGACGGCTAGGAGATTAATATGATAGCAGTTATTTCTGGAGGCATGGATTCACTGACCATGTTATGTGAATTGAAAGGACTTGGAGAGCCAGGCAAACAGATAAGAAACTTGGAAGCCGTTTCATTTTACTATGGTCAGCGGCACCAGAGGGAACTAGAGTTTGCGGAAACTCAGTGTAAGAAACTGGGGATGCCCTGGACTTTAGTGGACATCAGCAAGGTTGGAATGTTGCTATCCGGGAGTGCTTTAACCGATGACAAAGTGCCTGTCCCACATGGTCATTACGAAGACGAATCAATGAAAGCCACTGTGGTGAGTAATCGTAATTCAATCATGCTGAATATTGCTGCGGGCATAGCACGTTCCAGAGGTCATAACGCCATCGCTACCGCTGTACACGCTGGAGATCATGCAGTGTACCCTGATTGTAGGCCAGAATTTATAGAGTCGTTACAACAGACACTGCGGATAGCAATGGATATTCCTCATTTTGAGGTCCATGCTCCTTACGTAAAAATTAGTAAAACGGACATTGCTACAATAGGCGGTGTGATAGGCGTCCCATATAAGATGAGTTGGAGTTGTTACGAGGGTGGGGCATATCACTGTGGCAAATGTGGCACGTGCGTGGAACGCAAAGAAGCATTCGCTGATAGCCTAGTGACCGATCCAACAGTTTACGAGGAATCATGCGTATAGATTCCCCCGAAAGAGATTGGATGCTAACTAAAGGATTAGTCAGAGTGGGCAATGCTAGTTGTATTGTAGTAGTGGATGAAACCCAGGAAATCATAGCGGGCAAAGCACGTTTTAAGGCGATTACAGGCGATCTAAGCCAAGTGAAGGAGATCCATCGGTATGATGTCCCAACAGATGCTGGCACTCTAGCATTGGGCCTGTTTTGTGACGGAAGGCGAGAAGCATGGCTAGTCAGATATATTGAGAATGATGATACACTGATTAAAACTATTCAATTCGCGTCCAACTGGGCTAATCCGGATGACTATGATTGGGAAAAAATTGTAGGGATCGTGCGTGTCCTACATGAGCGGGGTGTGAAGGTCGAGGAATTGGGGATGCCTAGTTACCATGTCCAGCCGTTTATTGATGCCACTACTTGGTCTAAAAATAAAAATAGCAAATTAGAAACAGGCAACGAACAGGAAGGTTTGTTTGAGGACTTGGGTCTATGAAACTATACCAGGCATTTATTTATCCGATAGCAAAAAGTTATCAGAATAATTCTGACAGGACACCTGTCCGGATATTACATTCCTACGCTTTTAATAAAGGTAAATGCTTGCCACCTTGGAGCGGAATTAATGTGAAAGGATGGGCATTAGACTCTGGTGCTTTCACAGCTGACAGTCAAGATTCGACGATTGACCATGACGCCTACATGGAATATGCTGCCAGTTGTAGCTCCGAACACATTTTCGGATTGGATGTAATAGGCGATCCGGATGCAACACAACTTAATTTGGAGAGGGAGTGGAAGGCGGGTTTAAAAACCATCCCAACTATCCATTTCGGGCAGGCTACTCAAGAAAGAATAGACTGGGCCAAGTCTGGTCCTACAGGGAAGATTGGGATTGGTGGCATAGCTAGGCGGGGATTCAAAGACCGATGGAATCATGTGGTAGATGTTTTCCGAATGGCCTGGCCGTGTAAAATACACGCATTAGGGGTAAGTGATCCAGGCATTTTAGCAGCCTTCCCGTTTGATAGTGCCGATGCATCTATAGCCATGTGTATAAAATTTGCGCAATACGATTGTTATAATTTGAATATGAATATTCCTCAGACAACTGAAAAATGCTGGAATCTGGTGGCCTGGAGACAAGATTTAGAAAGAAAATTGACGGCTCAGTGGAGACCGTTTTGGGAGGCCCAAGCATGAAAATGTTTATGGCTGGAAGTATGATGATCCATAAAACATTTCTAAGAAACAACCACAGAGAACCAGTGAGACTGCTGGTGTCGTACGCCTACAGGAAGAAAAGTCCCAAGATACTCCATGAGTCTAAGCAAGTTTTCAAGGGCTACAATGTAGAAGAATGGATATTAGACTCAGGTGCCTTCTCTGTATATGCGGCAGAACAGAAAGCCAAGGTGGGAAAGCAATCCGAATATGGCGAATCAATTGATCACGATCATTATATAGAGTATGCAAAAAAGAGTGCGGCCTCCCATTGTTTCGGATTGGATGTAATAGGAGATCCGGAGGGTACAAAAAATAATCTGGAACGGGAGTGGCGTTGTGGTTTGCACAGTATTCCGACCATTCATTTCGGCCAAGCTACACAGTCTAGAATTGACTGGGCAAAAAGTGGTCCAGCGAACCGAATAGCCATTGGAGGGGTAGCCAGGAAAACTTATAAAGAACGTTTGAAATTTATAGGGGATGTTTTCCGGATGGCTTGGCCCGCAAGTATCCACGGTCTAGGAGTTAATGATCCGAATATTTTATTTAAATTTCCATTTACATCAGCAGATGCCTCATTAGGTATGTCAGCAGTGGCCTTTGGTAGATGGGAGGCGTATGGAGGTATGGCAATGGACACAAAAAAAGCACATGACAATATGTGGTCTCACGTTACACATCGCCAAGATTTAGAAAGACGATTGACGGCACACTGGAAGCCATTATGGAAAACATTAAAAAGAGAGGGAGTAGATGTATACAATAACTAAGCAATATCATTTTTCGGCATCGCATAGGCTAAGAAATCTACCAGAGGACCATCCATGTTCCCGGCAGCATGGACATAACTATATCGTAGAGGTGGTATTGCGTGGCGAAACCGTCACAGATAAAGAACAGTGGGTGAGAGATTATGGGGATCTGAAGATGATCGAAAAGTATATCGATGAGTATTTAGACCACAGGGATCTGAACGAACATTTCGCAGGAGTCTATACCAGTTCACAGGTAGAAACCACAGCCGAAATGCTGGCGTGGCACCTGTACACCATATTCAAAGGCGATTATCCAGAGTTATATGCGATTCGTGTAAGTGAAACTCCTAAGACATGGGCGCAATACAATGATTAAAGTCAGCGAAATATTCGGCCCAACCATTCAAGGTGAAGGCGATATGATTGGACTGCCAACTTTATTTTTGAGGGTTGGTGGTTGTGATTATCGATGTGTCTGGTGTGATACTCCCCATGCGGTTTTATCTAAATACAGGAAAGAATGGAAGCCAATGACGCCAGCAGAGATTTTAACAGAATTGGAACTGCTGGCACCCGCACCATACTGGGTGACAGTCAGTGGTGGGAACCCTGCTATCCAAAAGATAGACGAATTAATGCAAGAGGATCGGACTCATAATGATGTCCATTACAAGTGGTGCCTAGAGACCCAAGGGAGTGTCCACAAAAAATGGTTCGCCGATTTAGACCGATTGGTATTGTCTCCAAAACCACCATCCTCAGAACAAGATGTGGATCTGGATATTTTGGATGCTTGTATGGCTACAAAATGGCTGACACCAGTGACTATCAAAATCGTGGTCTTTAATGATGAAGATTTTAAGTGGGCAGAGATGATTTTTGACAGGTACGAGGATTTCATGTCTACAAAAAAACACACCAAGATTCTACAGGTCGGAAACACAACTCCGAAACCCGGAGATGAGGTCAGTGTTTCTACAATGCTAATTAATCTGGACTGGTTAGTTAAAAAATCACTGGATGCAGGGCTACATGATGTCAAAGTCCTGCCGCAACTTCACTCTTTACTTTGGGGGAATCGTGTCGGAGTCTAAAGATCCTATTGAAATTCTATGTTATAAATTGCTACAAGAAATTGGTGAAGATCCAACTAGAGAAGGATTGGTGGATACACCGAAACGATTCGCAAAATGGTGGAGAGATTTTTCCACCTACAAAGACAACAAAATGCAGACCACCTTCACGGTCAGCAATGTGGATCAGATGGTCATAGTCCGTGGAATGAAAGTGTGGTCATTATGTGAACATCATTTGTTGCCGTTCTGGTGTGATATAACGGTCGGCCATATCGCTGAGAAATCTGTATTGGGATTAAGCAAGTACGCCAGAATTGCTCATCAGCATGCTAGTAAATTACAGATGCAGGAAAGATTGGTGACAGACATAGCCAACGATATAAAAGAATACACTAACAGCGAGGACGTGGCTGTAATCGCCAAGGGTGAGCATTTATGTATGGCCATGAGAGGAATAAAAACAGAAGGCGAAATGATATCCAGTGTGATGTCGGGGAAATTTAGATCCAACGTAGATACTAGGGCAGAGTTTATAAGCCTAGCAGGAGTTACATGAAGACTAGGGCGCAAAGAAAACTGGAGAGAAATAAGGAAAGGCTAGCCCGCCAATTCCACTCGCCACAACGAATTGAATGGATACGGTCACTGCCATGTGAGATGACAGGGGTAAGAGGTGGCATCCATAATGCTCATATGAAAAGCCGTGGAGCTGGTGGAACCTGGCATGACATCGTTCCACTGAATCACCAGGTACATAATGATTTCGATACTATGAGTGAAGAAAAATTCTACATTAAATATAAAAGAACTAAAAGTAGCATCAGAAATACTAGTTGGTTCTATGTGAGGCTGTGGCAGATGTACCTGGAAAAGGAGCAAATATCGGTATGTCATACCATTGATGACCCTGATAAAGTGCCTTAGAAGCGAGCTATGAGAGCCGAATTTTTTAAAAAGAGAGGAAAAATGCAAATAACAATGGCAATACTGTTTATCGTTGGAATACTTCTTTGGAGTTGGTTTATCGCTACAGATGAACAGAGGTGGAAATGATAGAAAAAGAAAATGTTAAAAGCTGACGGTTTAGATAGGGCTGTCATCGGCAAGACTTACGATATGGCTGTCCAGAAGTATAGACTTATCTATAGTGTGAAAAAGTGCATCAAGATATTAATGGAAAGAGATGGCATGGACTATTCCGAAGCGAGAGAGTGTCTGGAATTCAACACCTTATGCGTTTACATAGACAAAGCTCAACCGATTTTCGTGGACGCAGAGGAGTTCGATAAGATAGAGGATCTCTATGAAGACGAATAATACATTTAAGGGAGAAAAATAAAGATGATTGATTTAGAAAAAGTGATAATGCGTTTTGTACTGGTGGCGGGCCTGTGGTTTGTTATGTGGATGTCCCACCTAATGACGATGAGGGCTGTGAGAATCGAACTGTCTAATATGATTATTCCAATGCATGAGCCAGTTGTGGCCGAGCCTTATTTTCCTTTACCCAGGTTAAACGGGCCAGACTCTTTGGCTTACTGCATAAACATGGTAGATCAAATGAAAGCAGGGACTAGATGAAGTCTATACATCTGCTGTTGCCACTGCCAGTAAATCGGGCCAATACCCGCATGCATTGGGCCACAGAGCGAAAATACAGAACGCAATATTTCAATACTTGTGATTTATTGTGTGCAAAATATGTGAACAACTTATCCTTAATGCCCGACTGGGATAAAACTTTATTGACGGCAACGTTTCATCTGTGGTCAATCATGGAT
>TARA_R110001583_G_scaffold8007_5_pt1 | contig 18976 bp, 17 predicted proteins | sample TARA_R110001583 | Tara Oceans TARA_R110001583 (sample SAMEA4398432) | marine metagenome | biome: Polar Biome; feature: [MES] marine water layer (ENVO:01000295) within the mesopelagic zone...; material: water (ENVO:00002006), including particulate matter (ENVO:01000060) such as...... | reverse complement strand
AATAGATTTAAAGCATTTAAAGGCGCTATCTGAGCAACTGCAAACTTTAGGTGAGCGCTGCCAACAATGGGACAACAAGGTCACTTTGACTGAAAATAAATCATTCCGTTTTGAAGTGCACTTATTCGGTTCAAGTAGTTTGACGTTATCGGGTTATTACCAACAGATCCAATCGACCTTGGAACATTTAAAGTATGTAATAACCAAACAGATGGGTAACACTATTATTAACTATGAGTGTGAACGATTTGTGGATCAGTTTTCTGCTTTATTGAATATTGTTAACCAATTAGATGCAGGTAAAGCAGAGGTTTTATATAAGCGCTATTCAACACAGCAAGAAAAAGTCTACGGGCAGCTACAACGTCAATATCAATATGAGAAAAGGTTGTTAACTATGATTGATGAGGAAAATAGCCTTTACCAACAAGCCATGGGGTCGCATAAAGCAATACACAAAACACGAGTAGCAACACTTAAAGAGCGTTACCAGAAATGTAATGAATTTACACAATCATTAGAGTTTAAAATGGAAGCTTTAGATAATGACTGAGATTAAAAAAGAGACTGCTACCGGTTTAGCATCCGCTCCTTTAGAAATAAAGCTCGCAGTTGATTTGATCCAACTATTAGAAGAAAATGATTTTGAACTTGAAGTAACCATCAAAGCTTTAGAAATTGTTTTAAATGACTGTAAAAATAAACGCAACACTCAGCCTTAAATGACTAAAAAGGGAGATCAATTGATCTCCCTTTTGATTTATACACTTGATAAGCAGGACTTATCAGATATAGTTTTTAGACTTTTCGCCACGTAGTGCCGTTAGCGCCATCTTCAAGTACCACATTTAACGCTGCTAATTTATCACGTGCATCATCAGCACTTGCCCAGTCTTTATCTGCTCTTGCCGTATTACGTTGTAGAATTAACGCTTCAATCTCAGCAACCTGATCATTGTCTCCGTCATTACCAACACCTTGCAAAAATTGATCTGGGTTTTGCGTTAACAAACCTAATACATTCGCAAATTTAACTAACATGCTTGCTAATATAGTCGCTTTATCTGAATCATTTGCTTTAACACGGTTAATCTCTTTAGCGAGTTCAAATATTACAGCCAATGCTTCGGGTGTATTAAAATCATCATCCATCGCTTTTACAAAACCTTGGTAGAATTTACTGTTTTTAGCCGCTTCATCAAATTCTGTTATTTCTGAAACGTCTAGATCACGTATTGCTGTGTATAAACGCTCTAAACTCGCTCTTGCCTGCTTTAAGTTATCTTCTGAATAGTTTAACTGGCTACGATAATGTCCAGAGATTAAAAAATATCGCACGGACTCACTATCGTAAACATCTAATACATCTTTAATAGTGAAAAAGTTATTCAATGATTTCGACATTTTGACTTTATCAACTTGCACCATACCAGAATGCATCCAGGTATTAACGTACTGCCCATGATGAGCACAACATGACTGCGCAATTTCATTCTCATGGTGTGGGAAACTTAAATCTGAACCACCACCGTGGATATCAAATACTTCACCAAGGTGTTTTCTATTCATTGCTGAACATTCAATATGCCATCCAGGGCGCCCTTCTCCCCATGGCGATGACCAACAAGGCTCACCTGCTTTTGCCATTTTCCATAATACAAAGTCAAGGGGATCGTGTTTGCTATCTTCCACTTCAACACGTGAACCCGCTTGTAGCATTTCCAGATTTTGTCCACTCAATTGGCCATATTCAGGAAATGAAGACACTGAGAATAAAACATCTCCAGTATCAGATACATAAGCATGATTTTTTGCTATTAATGTTTCAACCATCGAAATAACTTCAGGCATATGGTCAGTAACACGCGGCTCTATATCCGGTCGAATCATATTAAGCGCATCAAAATCGGCATGCATTGCATCAGTAAATCGAGCTGTTAATTGGTCACAAGTTTCGCCGTTTTCATTTGCTCGTTTAATAATTTTGTCATCAACATCGGTAATGTTACGAATAAAGTTTAAATCGTAACCACTGAAACGTAAATAACGAGCCACAGTATCAAAAGCAACAAAGGTACGGCCATGACCTATATGACAATAATCGTAAATGGTAACACCACACACATACATGCCTACTTTACCAGCGACAAGAGGTTTAAATTGTTCTTTAGTTCGAGTTAGGGTGTTATAGATCTTTAACATTTTCCATCCAATGCGATTACTGTAAAAAGGTCTATTCTAACCTGCTAAAGTGACAAATTCACCCTTTGTATTTAATGAATTAACTAGTTAAGGTATGATAACGCTCTTTTTGAAGATAGGATTTTATAATGATTACTTTACATACAAATTTTGGCGATATCACACTAGAAATGAATGAAGAAAAAGCACCTAAAACAGTTGCTAACTTCATTAAATATGCAACAAGTGGTCATTACGACAATACCATTTTCCATCGTGTAATTGATGGTTTCATGGTTCAAGGTGGTGGTTTTACAGTTGGTATGGAAGAAAAAGATAGTCAAAAGCCAATTAAAAATGAAGCCAACAATGGTTTATCAAATGTTAAATATTCTGTAGCAATGGCACGTACTATGGAACCTCATTCAGCTTCAGCACAATTTTTCATTAACGTTGGTGATAACAAGTTCTTAGACTTTAAATCAGAAACTACTGATGGTTGGGGATACTGTGTATTTGCTAAAGTGACTGCAGGTGAAGATGTTGTAGATAAAATTAAAGGTGTAGCAACAGGTAATGCACATTATGTTCACCAAGATGTGCCACTAGATGATGTTGTTATCACTAGCGTAACAGTAGCTTAATTGATTATGCGCACTTTATTCATTGCAGATTTACACCTCAGCGAAAATCATCGTCATATAACCGATGCCCTTTTTGCTTTTCTTGAAAAAGAAGCGGCTAATGCTGAAACACTTTATATTTTAGGCGATATGTTTGAGGTATGGATTGGAGATGATGAACATACCCCTTTAATGGATGAAGTTGCGCAAAAATTAACAAGTTTTGCTAAAAAGAATAATACACGAATATTTTATATACACGGTAACCGAGATTTTATGATTGGTAAACGCTTTGCAAAACAGTCATCAATGACGTTATTGCCAGAGCATACTGAAATAGATTTATACGGGACTAAAACACTAATCATGCATGGTGATACACTTTGTTTGTTTGATAAGAACTATCAACGTATGCGCAAAGTGATCCACAACCCGGTGCTGCAATTTATTTTTAATTGCTTGCCTTTAAAGTTACGTAAACGGATTGGTTGGAAAATTCGCACTGCAAGCCAGTCTAAAAAGGTATATAAAAATAGCAATATGATGGGGGTTACTGAGCAAGAAGTAATACGTTTGATGGAGCTGCATAATGTACAGCGCTTAATTCATGGCCATACTCATCAAGCTTTTACCCATGATTTGATGGTAAATAATAAAGCAGGCCAACGCTTCGACGTCGGTGATTGGTACACAAACTTAAGTTTTGTAGATGCAAATCCAGATGGAGTCAATTTAGTGGTTCTGCCGATTGACTATTACCAACAATAGTTTTTATAAGAACTTAAAATCAGCATCAAGAATCAATCTAAGCATTTATATTAAAATAAATTGATTCTTTGCTCTGATATCAAAAATTTTTACCTTTCTTTTAATAATCGTCGTAAAACTTTACCTACATTATTTTTAGGCAATTCGCTGACAATTTCAACTGTTCTAGGCTGCTTATACCTTGTTAAGTGAAGCGCACAGTGTGCTTTAATCATTTCTACTGTCACTTTATAATCGTCTAATACCACAAATAACTTCACTCTTTCACCTGTTGACTGGTCGCTTATACCAATCACTGCAGCTTCAAGCACACCATCTAGTTGCACTACAATATCTTCAATTTCATTAGGGTAAACATTGAATCCTGACACTAGAATCATGTCTTTTTTACGGTCAACTAAGCGTAATAATCCATTTTCATCAAATAAGCCTATATCCCCACTTTTAAACCACCCATCGTTAAAGGCTTGCTCTGTTTCAGTTGGGTTTTGCCAATAACTTGGCATCACCTGCGGACCTTTAATTTCAATTTCACCGGGGCAATTAAATACTTCAACTATATGATTATTATCATCAATTAATCGTAAATCAGTACTTGGCATGGGTAAACCAATTGAGCCATCATGTGCAGTTACATTATATGAATTTACACTGACCATTGGTGCACACTCTGTTAGGCCATAACCTTCAATAACAGTACTACCCGTTACTTCTTTCCAGAGTTTTGCAACTTTAGTCTGTGTTGCCATGCCCCCTGCTAGCGTTATTTTTAAGTCAGAAAAATCAACATTATTAATATGAGGGTGATGCAATAGAGCATTAAATAAAGTATTGAGTGCGGTAAAATAAGTAAATTTATACTTACATAATGTTTTAATAAAAGTATCTAAATCACGAGGATTAGTAATTAATAAGTTAGTTGCCCCTTTTTTAATAAAGAATAGGCAGTTCACCGTGAGTGCAAAAGCATGATAAAGCGGTAAGGCGGTGACAATCATTTCGCTTTGCTGATCAATTGTTAAACCAAATACGGCATCGGCTTGTGCAAGACTAGCGGCCATATTACGATGAGTCATCACCGCCCCTTTTGATACTCCAGTGGTACCGCCTGTATATTGAATAAAAGCGATATCATCTAAGTTAATTGCAGGTCGAATATATTGCCCTTTTGCTCCTTCTTTTAAAGCAACGCGGTAACTTTTAGCACTAGGCAATTTATATTTAGGTACCATCTTTTTTACATAAGCAACAACAAAATTAACTATGTTTCTTTTCACTAAAGGTAATGCATCACCAATTTTAGTTAATACAACATATTCAATCGCTGTTTCTTTAACAATGCTCTCTAATGTTTGTGCAAAATTAGAGACAATAAAAATTGCCTTTGCACCTGAATCATTGAGTTGATGTTTTAATTCCGGCGCAGTATAGAGAGGGTTAACATTAACAACAATCAAGCCTGCTCTTAAAATTCCTAATAATATTATCGGGTATTGTAAAAGATTAGGCATCATGACGGCGACACGATCACCTTTAACCAATTGTGAGCTTTGCTGTAAGTAAACGGCTATTTCTCTAGATTGAACGTCTAATTCAGCATAAGTTAACGTTTCATCCATGTTAATAAAAGCAGTATGTTCAGGATGCTCGTGGAAAGTCTTTTCGAACATATCAAGCAAATTAACAAGTGAAGTTTGATCTATTTCACTGTTGATCCCTTCAGGGTATTTATCTAACCATGGTTTAAACATAATAACTCCTTTTAAAAAGACAAAAAAGCCGACTCAAAAGTCGGCTTTTATTATGAACACCAAACAGTTATCTATAGATTAGCGTAATCTAAGGTAATATGTGCAGCTTCTATCAAAAATGCGTCAAGGGGCTCAAAATCATCAGCGATATCATCTAATGATGTTACCTGTTTCAAACCTGCACGTTTAAGTCGCTCATTAGTTCGAACTAAATTTTCAGCCTCTTTCACTTCACGTTCATTCACTCGATCTTTTTCAACAAGTGAAATGCTTGTTTTATCTTTTTCAATACGGTATTGAGCGATATCATTCGCTAAGTAGTTAAACTCCACTTCTGTTTTAATACGTTGTTGATGTTCTAATGTTAGCTGTTTAATCGACTTCTGTAGATCCGCAACTTTCTGGTATTTAGCTGATCTAATGTTATCCCACGGCAATGCATTTTTCTCTAAGCTTTCACCATTGTCCTGTGGGTCAATTCCACTTGGGAATGCGATATCAGGAATAACACCTTTATTCTGAGTACTACCACCATTAATACGGTAGAACTTAGCAATCGTATATTGTACAGAGCCGACAGTATCTTGGTTAGTATCGTAATAGCGAGCGATACGGCGATGTTGTTGTACAGTCCCTTTACCATAGCTTTGTTCGCCAATGATAATTGCACGCCCATAATCTTGTAATGCAGCGGCAAATATTTCTGACGCAGAGGCGCTATTACGGTTAATTAATATGGTCAACGGACCATCGTATGAGATAGTTTCATCTTCATCTGCTTGTACCGCAATTTGTTGTCGACTATCACGAACTTGTACAACTGGGCCAGTTTTGATAAATAGTCCTGTTAATAATGTCGCTTCACTTAACGCTCCGCCACCATTATTACGCAAATCTATAACAACACCTTCTACATCTTTCTCAGCTAAAATAGCTAACTCACGCTCAACATCTTCACTGAGTTTAATATAAAAGCTCGGGATGGTAATAACACCAATATTTTTACCATCAATCACTTCAACTGATGACTTTGCTTCTCTATCTTCAAGGTGAATTTCTTCACGGACGATTTCAATAATTTTATTCGTATCACCAGCTTTACCCGATAATATTTGTAATTGAACCTTGGTTCCTTTCGGGCCTTTAATCAATTCAACGATATCATCTAAACGCCAGCCAACAACGTCAACAATTTTTTCACCATCTTGACCAACGCCAATGATTTTATCATCTTTTGCTAGCTGTTTAGACTTGTCCGCCGGGCCACCTGGCACTAAGCTGCGAATGATAGTGTAATCATCTTCAAGTTGTAAAACAGCGCCAATCCCTTCTAATGAAAGGTTCATTTCCATTTTAAAACGTTCAGCATTACGAGGTGAAAGATAGCTTGTATGTGGTTCAATCGTATGCGCATAAGCATTCATGAAGGTTTGAAATACATCTTCGCTTTCAGTTTGAGTTAAATACTTAAGAACATAATTATAACGTTTAGTTAATAAAGTTTTAATTTCTGGCCACTTTTTACCTGATAACTTCAACGTTAGTGCGTCAGACTTGACTTTAGCGTGCCACAGTTTATCCAACGCGGCTTTATCTTCAGCCCAAACGGCATCACTTCGGTCATACTGATATTCTTCTTCAGTATCAAACTTAATTTCAGTCTCTAACAATGACAAAGCGTAAGTAAAACGTTCATAACGACGAGTTAAGTTAAGTTGGTAAATCTCATAAACGGGATCTAATTGACCAAACTTTAAATTATCATCAAAAGTAAATTGATATTTTTTTATCTCATCAATATCACTTTTCATGAAGATTTGTTTATTAAAATCGAGTTGCTCAATGTAACGGTTGAAAACTTTTTCAGATAATTGGTCATCTAAAGGGACATATTTATAATGAGAACGACTAAATAAATCGCTCACTCGCTTCGCCACTTTTGCATGCTGAGACTCTTGATGCAATTGCGGGATATCTTTTAAATCGACATTAGTTGAAGCGGAAAAAGCCGTTCCAACAAAAACGATATGGGATAGAATTAATGCATGACGAAAGAGTTTATTCATTAAAATACCTTTTATACGATTAAATGCTTAGCTTTAACTTTCACAACCATTCCAGAGTCTAGCTGTACTTGAACTTCTTCTTTTAAAATTTCTACAACGGTAGCTGAAACAGGCGATTTACCTAGAAGCACTTTGACTGATTGTGCCACTTTTAGTTCATCATGATTAGCTTCTTTATATTGGCTTAAATCAATCTCAGGTTTTTTAGGGGCTTTTTTAGGGGCTTCTTTTTTACGATTTGGTACAGAAACTTTTTTAGCTACGCGCGCTGGCGCTTTGTTTGCTTCTGTTTTCTTTTTATTAGCAAATGCTTTTTCTTTACTTTCTTTTAGCGTTAATTGTGCGTGATCTGCATGTTCTTGAGATACTTCATCTCCTTCTACACCATCTAAATCTATACGCTTAACACCTGCTTTAACACAGTGCAGGTATCGCCAACTCATTGTGTATTGACGTAATGCACCACGTAATTGTGTTTTGCTTACGCGAGTTTCACTTTCTAAACGAGTCGCTAATTCTTGAAACACACCAATTTTTAATGGTTTTGCAGGCTCAGCACTAGCAATGAAGCAAGCTGGAAACTGTTCTGTTAAGAAGGCAATGATTTGTTTGTTATTTGTAAATTTTTCTGTGATTTCCATGTAAAACCTAATATTTAAAAACGATGTTGAAAGATATTCAGAATAAATCTCTGATTATCATTAAGAAAATTATTCAGTAGTATAGTGTTGCGTTTATTAAATGTGAAACGAATTATCGTCCTAGCAACCTATTCCAGCCAATTTAATGACATTTATTAAGAATAGTTAATGTTTATTGTCTTCTTGTACAGCATTTTTATAAAAACAAGTAGAATCTTTGCTTTATTTATTCACTATTACATCTGAATTGTTGTTAAGAGGAACCGATGAAACCAGAATTATTATCGCCAGCAGGTACTTTAAAAAATATGCGTTACGCTTTTGCTTACGGAGCTGATGCCGTTTATGCAGGTCAACCTCGTTACTCTTTACGGGTAAGAAATAATGAATTCAATATTGAAAAATTACAAATTGGAATTAATGAAGCACATATGCAAGGTAAAAAATTGTATGTTGTGTGTAATATTCAACCACACAATTCTAAATTAAAAACATTTATACGTGATATGAAACCAGTGGTTGACTTAAAACCTGATGCATTGATTATGTCTGATCCTGGTTTGATCATGATGGTACGTGATGTTTTCCCTGATATGCCGATTCACTTAAGTGTTCAAGCTAACGCTGTAAACTGGGCAACAGTTAAATTTTGGTACCAACAAGGTATTGAGCGTGTCATTTTATCTCGTGAACTGTCATTAGATGAAATTGAAGATATACGTTTTCACTGTCCTGAAATTGAGATCGAAGTCTTTGTACATGGCGCTTTATGTATGGCTTATTCTGGTCGTTGTTTATTATCTGGTTATATTAACAAACGCGACCCAAATCAAGGAACTTGCACTAATTCATGCCGTTGGAAATATGATGCTCATGAAGCTAAAGAGAACGAAACCGGTGATATCGTCGCGATTCAACCCGTTGAGCCTACTTTAGGCCGTGGTCAACCAACAGATCAAATATTCCTATTACAAGAACAGGGCCGACCTGATGAATATATGCCCGCTTTTGAAGATCAACACGGCACTTATATAATGAATTCAAAAGATTTACGAGCTATCCAACATGTAGAACGCCTTTTAAAAATAGGTGTGCACTCATTAAAAATTGAGGGTCGCACAAAAAGCTTTTATTACTGCGCGCGTACGGCACAAATTTATCGTAAAGCAATGGATGATGCGATTGCTGGTCGCCCCTTTGATCCTTCATTAATGAGTTCATTAGAAAATTTAGCTCACCGCGGTTATACCGAGGGGTTTTTAAGCCGCCATAGCCATGACCAATACCAGAATTATGATTTCGGGTACTCGGCCAGTGAAACCCAGCAATTTGTTGGTGAAATAATAGGTCGCAATCCACAAGGGCTTGCTGAGGTTGATGTGAAAAATAAATTTTTAGTTGGCGATACACTGGAGCTAATGACACCACAAGGAAATATCAACTTCAAACTTGAAGAATTACATAACCGTAAAGGTGAGTTAGTTGATGTAGCGCCCGGTTCAGGACATGTGTTATATATTCCAGTGCCAAAGGAAATAGACTTGAGCCATGGTTTATTGATGCGTAATTTGATTAAGGGTGAAGACACCCGTAACCCACACACTAAATAATATGGCTTGATTATAAAATGGCATTATTAATAGAAGATAGCTGCATCAATTGTGATATGTGTGACCCAGAATGTCCAAATGAAGCGATTACATTTGGTGCAGAAATATACGAAATAAATACAGATTTATGTACTGAATGTGTTGGCTTTTATGAAAAAGCGACCTGTGTAGCGGTTTGTCCGATAAACTGTATCAGTATCGATCCGGATCATATTGAAACGCAACAGCAATTACTGGATAAATTTGCAAATTTACACGTTAATTAACAATCTTATCAACGGCTATGCTTACGCAAAGTAATTTACCCCGATTACTTTGCGGTGCAAAATCAACAACGAAAATTTACGCCCAGATGCTAGGCGAACTTGAAGGTTAGATAATCTGCAGAGAGGTTTGATAACACACTAAATTGGAATCAATTTTTTGCTTACAGGGCGTAAACTCAACGATCAATTTTTTTAGAGACCATTTAAACGTAATTTATATTTATTATCGAATACAGAGAAATTAGAAAATAGTTAGTCCACAGCATTGGATTTACGATGTTATTTACACTAAGATATTGACCTAGCTTATCCTTCTGATATTAAATATTTTATTTAAGACACTCTAATGTTAAATTACCTGTATCACTCTTATGGAATAGAATAGCACTATGCGTTTAATATGCTTATTGTTCTTAATTGCAAGCCTCAGCGGTTGTTACCAAAATAAATCTCTGACCCAAAATACACTTATCTATTGTACTGAGAGTTTACCTACTTCTTTTAATCCTCAAATAAGCCCCGATATAGCGAGCCTAGACGCCACAACACATCAAATTTATAGTCGTTTAGTAAAAATCGATCCTAAAACCAATAAATTTATTCCTGATTTAGCTGAAAGTTGGCAACGCAGCGCAGACAAACTACGCTATCGTTTCACTCTACGTAAGCATATTAGTTTTCACCAAACTGATTTTTTTAAACCAACACGTTTTTTAAACGCAGACGATATTTTATTTAGCTTTAATCGAATGTTAGATGTTGAGCACCCTTATCACAGCATTAATAATCAAACGGGAAATTATTTTTATAATCACCCATTTACTAATTTATTATCTGAAATTAATAAAATTGATGAGCATACCGTTGAATTTGTATTAGCAAAACCAGATGTCACTTTGTTGGCAAATTTAGCTGCCCATTATGCAGTGATTCATTCACAACAATATGCAAACCAGTTATTACAACAAGGACATCCAGAAAACATTGATTTTCAACCGATCGGTACTGGCCCTTTTAAATTTAAAAGTTTTGATAGTAATGGCACTATTCGTTATAAAAAACATGAGCTTTATTGGCAATCAATGACCAATATTCAAAACCTTATATTTTTCACTAACCCAAGTGCTACCAAGCGTTATACTAAACTATTGTCAGGTGAGTGCGATGCGATTTCTTACCCTGCAGCGAGCCAATTACAAACAATCAGCTTAAACAAAAACGTTACTTTAAATAGTAAATCAACCTCAAATATTGCACTTTGGGCTTTTAATACAGAACGCGATATTGTGCAAAACAATCTTGTTCGTCAGGCACTTTCACAAGCGATCGACAAAAAAACTATTTTACAGGCTGTTTATTTCCAAAGCGCTATACAAACAGAGACATTATTAAGTAAACAATCCTGGGCATTAAAACCGCGTTTCGAAGAAGCCGATGAATTTAATCCTGAGTTGGCTAAACAGAACCTGCAACTTCTTAATTATGACTTTTCTCATACTCTAACTATCCTATTACCTGATAGTTCAGATGTGTTTAACCCAAATTTTCATAAAACCGCCGAGTTAATTCAGGCTAACCTTGCTACTATTGGCATTAAAAGCCAAATCATTAACCTTAGCGGCTCAGCATTAAAGTCAAGGTTAAGAAGTGGCGATTATGATACTTTTTTGACTGGAATTAACGTCCACATTAATGATCCGGATAGTATTTTCAGGCCTCTTCTAAGTTGTAACTCAACCGCGGAGACAGGTAACAGTAGCCATTGGTGTTCACCTAAAACACAAATGTTATTAGATCAGTCATTAACTGAATCTAATTTTGCACAACGGATAAAAAATTACTATCTGATTCAAGATGAGCTGTATAAACAACGCCCATACTTGCCTATTGCCCATGTTTTAAGGTTAGATGCAATTTCTAAATCAATTTTAAATGTTGAAGTTAACCCATTAACTGGTATTAATTTTCAAAATGCCATCAAACAAGATCTGAATTAATATGCTGTCATTTTTAATAAGGCGTTTAAACCTACTGTTAATCACTGCGTTTATCTTAACGATTATCACATTTACTATTGAGCGTACTGTCGCGATAAATAGCCATAGCACTTTACAAATAGAGGGTAATTATTTTACTCAGTATTTGTCTTATTTATGGAATATATCAAACGCTAACTTTGGTTATTCCTCAATAGACAACCAACCCTTATTTGAGCGTGGTTTAGTATTTTTTGCATCAACCTTAGAACTTTGCCTCACTGCTTTATTATTTTCCAGTTTAATCGCTATTCCTCTTGGAATACTTGCCGGTTTATTCAGAAATACTAGATTGGATTATGCAATCATGAGTATTGCTATCATTGGACTTGCATTACCTGTATTTTGGGTTGGGGTGATGGCGGTACTGTTACCTAGTGTTTGGGGCCAAGTATTACCTGTTGATGGTAATCTCAGTTTGATTTATGAAGTTCCAGTTGTGACTGGTTTTTTATTAATTGATACGTTATTAGTCACTGAACAGTACGGATTATTTGCATTCATTGATAGAATTGCTCATTTGATATTGCCTGCATTAGTTTTATCTTTTTTCCTGATCACCGAGATTGTCAGGTTAACTCGTCATTCAATGACCATGGTCATGCGCAGTAATTACATACAAGCTGCTTATGCTAAAGGTTTTTCTCGCACTAAAATTGTCTTTACCCATGCATTGAAGAATGCTCTTCCCCCCATTATTCCGCAATTACGCCTGCAATTAAGTACTATTATTTCCTTTGCGATGACAATTGAAATAGTATTCAACTTAAATGGTATAGGTAAATGGTTATTTACATCCTTGAAATCAGGCGATTATTTAGTGTTACCTGCAGGAGTATTGATTATTTCAGGCTTTATTTTATCTTTTAGTATTTTCATAGAAATAGTCATGGTTATTATTAGCCCATTAAGAAGAGGTTCTTTATATGCTGATAAATAATGGTTTTAATGAAGACAAAATTCAATCTCCACTTGGTTATATTTGGTCTATTTTCAAAACTAAAACCATTGCAGTGGTGGCGATGTGGTTAATTATTATTTTGATCGTGACTTCAATATTAGCGCCTTGGTTTATGACACACTCTCCGTTAGCGCAAAATCCAAATAGCATGCTACTACCTCCCTATTGGGCAGAAGGTGGCGATATAAACCATATCCTCGGCACAGATGACTTAGGGCGTGATTCACTTTCACGCTTATTTCAAGGGTTACAGTTTACGCTAGGCGGCGCGTTAATCATTACTATTATTGTCGGTATATTAGGTATGGTGATTGGTGCAAGCGCAACCCTCACTAAAGGTATTAAAGCCAGTGTATTGCATCATTTATTAGATGCACTTTTAGCGATACCAACTTTGCTTTCAGCTCTGATTTTAATCACTATTTTTGGTCCTAGTTATACTAACTGTTTGATTGCAATATCGCTTTCTTTATTACCACAACTGATAAGATCTAGTTATTTGATCATAGAACAAGAATTAGGCAAACAATATATCATTGCATTGCAGATTGATGGGGCAACAAATACTAGGTTATTTAGATATGGCATACTCCCTAATATTTTAGAGCCAACCATTACCGTCATTAATCGTCTCTTTACAATGGCTATTATAGAAATTGCTACCTTAGGATTTTTAGGCTTTGGTGCACAATTACCACAAACTGAATTAGGCTCATTAATCGCAAGTAGTATGGAACTGATTTACCTTTCCCCATGGCTTGTTACTTTCCCAGGGATCGCTATTTTCTTTGTAATAATGATTGTTAATATTTTTGCAGAAGGCTTACGTCATGCTGTCCTTGAAGGTGAAGAATAATGGCTTTATTGGATATCAGAAATCTAAGTATTGATATTGATACCGCTCAAGGAAAAATTCGCGTTATCGATAAAGCGTCATTGAATATAGTGGATGGCTCCATACATGGTTTAATTGGTGAGTCAGGCTCCGGTAAAACATTAATTGCAAAAGCAATACTCGGTTTACACAATAGTAATTGGACGGTTACTGCTGACCGAATGTTTTTAGGAAAAACCGATTTAGCAAAATTGACACAAAAAGAACGCCGCCAAATACTTGGAAAAGAAATTTCAATGATTTTTCAAAATCCCAGTTCTTATCTCGATCCCAGTCAAAAAATTCATACTCAAATTGAGTCTGTATTGCCTAAAAAAACCTGGCAACAACGCTTTAGACCGATATTAAGTAAAATTAAACATATCAATATACAATCAAGACGATTGCAAATTAAAGAGTTACTTCATAAAGTTGGCATTCAAAATGATGTGGCAGTGCTAAATTGCTACCCGCACCAGCTATCTGAGGGTATATGCCAAAAAGTAATGATAGCCATGGCAATCGCCAATAACCCACGTTTGATTATTGCCGATGAACCCACTACGTCGATGGAAGCCGTGACACAGTCACAAATTTTTCGTTTGTTATATAAACTCAACCAACTTAATAATACAACATTACTGATATTGAGTAATAATTTTGCGAATACCAGTAATATATCTGACTACATGACGTTAGTGTATTGTGGGCAAACTGTAGAGTCAGGATCGTATAAACAATTAATGGGCTCAGCTCTGCACCCTTATACCCAAGCAATGCTAAAAACCATTATAAATAATGAACAATTTCAGGAACATAAAGCACAGCTTTATACCTTGCCTGGTAATATACCCTCTTCAAACCAGTTACCAATCGGATGTCGATTAGGCCCTAGATGCCCTAGAGCACAAAAAATCTGTGTAAAAAATCCCATATTAACGACAAAAAAAGGCCATAGTTTCCGATGTCATTATCCAATGAAAGTGAGTTAATTATGCCGTCATTGTTAAAAGTCAGTAACTTATGTAAAAGTTTCAAGCATGTCTCTGGATTATTTACAAGCCGCAATCAATTAGCTTTTGGACCGGTTAGTTTTACCTTAGAAAAGGGACAAACCTTAGCTGTTGTTGGTGAAAGTGGATCGGGTAAAAGTGCACTAGTCAGAACAATTGGCGGATTGCTAAAAGCTGACTCAGGGGACATTTACCTTAAAGGTGTGCACATTGATTCGATGAACTCACAACAGCGATGTTTATTAGTGCGGATGATCTTTCAAGACCCAAACAGTTCATTGAACCCTAAAATGACGGTAGGGAAAATATTAAATGCACCATTAGAATTAAATACAGACCTCAATAAAAAAGAACGCCATCAACAAACTCTTGATACGTTAAAATTAGTTGGTTTATTACCCGATTACCTCGCTTTTTACCCTAACATGCTATCCAGTGTGCAAAAACACCAGGTTGCCATCGCTCGAGCAATGATCTTAAACCCGGATATTGTTCTTGCAGATGAAATTTTAACTACCTTAGATATCTCATTACGATTTAAAATAGTCAACCTGCTGCTAAAAATACAAAAAGCGAAAGGCACAAGTTATATCTTTGTTGCACACAATATGCATTTAATAAAACACATGAGTGACCAGATAATGGTATTACACCAAGGAAAAATAATTGAAAAAGGAACAACTGAAAATATTTGTGAAAACCCTCAAGAAGAACAAACAAAATATTTACTATTAAGTCACCAACCTGACTACCGAAAGTAAACACGATTATTATAACTTATTTTTCACTTATCTCTTTTACTGTACTTTAAACACTACTTATACTCTTTGCATCTGCCCTTCGCTTTTTATACAATGTGCGTTGTTTTAATCTCTTATAAACAAGGCACATCATGACGCAACAACTTTCAGAAAAAGATTTATTCAACCTCAAAAAATTGAACAAAGTGTTGCGTAGACAAACAGGCCAAGCAATCGCTGATTATAATATGATTGAAGATGGTGATAAAATAATGGTGTGCTTGTCTGGTGGTAAGGATAGTTACACATTATTAGAAATATTAAGTCAACTCAAAGCCGTTGCTCCGATCAACTTTGATATTATTGCCGTTAACCTAGACCAAAAACAACCCGGTTTTCCAGAGCATATTTTACCGCAATATCTAGACCAACTCGGTGTTGATTATAAAATAGTAGAGCAAGATACTTACAGTATTGTTAAAGAGAAATTAGAACCTGGGAAAACGACATGTAGCTTATGCTCTCGTTTACGTCGCGGCATTTTATACAAAACCGCAAAAGAATTAGGGGCGACAAAAATTGCATTAGGTCACCATCGAGATGACATGTTAGCCACTATGATGTTAAACCTATTTTTTGCAGGAAAAATGAAATCTATGCCTGCAAAATTAGTGTCAGATAACGGAGAACATGTTGTGATACGCCCGCTTGCTTATTGTAAAGAAAAAGACATTGAAGCATTTGCTAAACTGCAACAGTTTCCAATTATCCCTTGTAACCTGTGCGGCTCTCAGCCTAATTTACAACGCCAATTAACTAAAGATATGTTAAATGATTGGGAAGTTAAGTATCCAGGACGTTTAGAAACAATGTTTACGGCAATACAAAATGTCGTACCTTCTCATCTTGCAGATACTAGCTTATTTGATTTTAAATCTATCTCTAAAGAGTCTGGTGTAATTGATGGTGGGGATATTGCTTTTGATAAAGAAACTTTTACTCCAACCCAAAACCATACTGACGATTTACAAAATGAATTTTACAAACAACAGTCTGCAGTACAATTTACCGAAGTAAATTAGCACTATATTGATTGAACACAATAAAAATAAGAGTTTCAACCAACGCTTGCTTGTATTTAGAGTAGATAACAGATAATTTACTCGGATAGATCAAATAATGGTAAGTGAAGTCATTTATAATTGCCAAAACATCTGAAAAACATTCAATTTTAATAAAATAATGGAGTCAAACATGAGAACACCTCTTGTAATGGGTAACTGGAAGCTGAACGGTACTAAAGAATCAGTTTCTACACTGATCAAAGGCATTGAAAGTGCAGCTGATGCTGCAACAAATGTTGAAGTTGCAGTATGCCCTCCAGCAATATTTATCGAGCAAGTTGCAAATCTAACTGCAAATAGCAGCATTGAATTTGGTGCTCAAGATGTTAGCACAAATGTTGCAGGCGCATTTACGGGTGAGACTTCACCAGTAATGGTTAAAGAGTTTGGTGCTAAATACAGCTTAGTAGGCCATTCTGAGCGTCGCCAATACCACAACGAAACAGATGCAGTCGTAGCCGCTAAATTTGTTGCAATTCAAGAAAACGGTTTAGTGCCTGTATTATGTATCGGCGAAACGCTTGAAGAACGTGAAACAGATAAAACATTTGCAGTCGTTGAAGCACAACTAAAAGCAGTTGTTGATGTGGCAGGTATTGCAGCATTAGAAAATTCAGTTATCGCTTATGAACCAGTTTGGGCAATCGGTACTGGTAAAGTTGCAACGTCTGCACAAGCACAAGAAGTTCATGCACATATCCGTTCTTGGTTAAAAGCACAAAGTGAAGTTGTTGCAGAAAAAGTGCAAATTCTTTACGGTGGAAGTGTTAAAGCAAACAGTGCTAAAGAGTTATTCGCTCAAGCAGACATCGATGGTGGTTTAGTTGGTGGTGCAGCACTTATGATTGAAGAGTTTGTGGGTATCATCGAAGGCGCTAAATAAGCTTCTCTTCTTTATTATCAAATTATCAACTATAAAAGGCACTGTAAGTGCCTTTTTTGCTTCTTATGCCTTTCATTTTATACCCATGTTACTTAAAAATGCTTTGTCAGGTACCTGCGTCGTTATCAAAACAAGGTGCAATAGCAGGTAATCGTTATTCGCATTTCGATTATTGCAACACTGAGCTGATAGTTTAGCTTATGCCCTGTAGGGTAATTAATCTGACACCAATCTGTATTGTTATAAAATGGTTATATAGAATCCTATTTTAATTTTATGCCTAACATGTTGGCGTAAATTTCCCTTGCTGACTTTGCATCTCGAAGTATCATGGGTACATAAGCCTTTCTAAAATAGACGTTAATACCTTGTAACCTGTAAAAATCACTTCTGTTTTATAATCTAAAACAAAAACACTGCATAAGCTAAAATCTGATGTTATGATGTTATAAATATTCATTCATCAACTGGAGTACATTATGAATTCTTCAATTAACACTAAAGCACAAGGTGTTGGAGTTTCAATTAATAAAGTCTTAAAAAACACCTATATGCTACTAGGCATGACATTAGCATTTAGTGCGCTTACAGCAACGATTGCAACGATGGTTGGTATCGGCCCTATGGCATCACTTGTATTGATGTTAGTTGGCTTTGGGCTTCTATTTGTGGTATCAAAAACAGCGAATTCTAGTAAAGGTCTGTTCTGGGTATTCATGTTTACTGGTGTGATGGGTGCATCACTGGGTAATATGTTAAACCACTACTTAACAATGCCAAATGGCCCTGCATTGATCATGCAAGCGTTAGGTACAACTGCAATTATCTTCTTCGCATTATCAGCTTATGTACTAACATCGCGTAAAGACTTCTCATTTATGGGTGGTTTTTTAATGGCCGGCATGATTGCTGTCATCGTTGCAATTATTGCTAACATCTTTTTACAAATCCCATTGTTGCAATTAGTGATCAGTAGTGTTGTTGTAATGATCATGTCAGGTTTAATTCTATTTGATACTAGCCGTATCATTAATGGTGGTGAAACTAATTACATTCGTGCAACGGTTTCTTTATACCTAAACATTTTTAATATCTTCATCCATTTATTAAGCATTCTTGGTATCTTAGACGATTAAGAGCAATAGCTTATTGGTAAGTATAAAAAGCACACTTTATAGTGTGCTTTTTTGTATCTGAATTTTAATACTGTTATTGTCATTAATTATTATCGTTATCAATCATTTCCGCTATTAATCAACAAGTAAAAATTGCACTCTCTGATACTTCAAGATGTATTGTTAGACTTTCAAACATATCAATAGATAAGGTAATGGTCATGTGATTCGCAGCAATTGATGCTATCGAGGATTACAACGGCTATGGTTTTATAAAAACTGAGTATACCCTGCTAAGTAAGCAAGATAACAACAATATGAGTT